>Ga0123342_1004779_pt1 | contig 20337 bp, 10 predicted proteins | sample Turbeawhitnodule_FD_89960 | JGI IMG/M metagenome (GOLD analysis project Ga0123342, IMG submission 89960) | Root nodule microbial communities of legume samples collected from Mexico - Turtle bean Mexico white nodule | ecosystem: Host-associated > Plants > Roots > Nodule | place: Mexico: Nepantla... | reverse complement strand
AAAAAATAATAATTTATTATTTATTTATTTATTTTTAAAATGGTGCTAGATAGGGAAATAAAAAATAAAAGAGTGCTAGATAGGGAAATAAAAACAAAAGGGTGCTAGATAGGGAAATAAAAAATAAAAGAGTGCTAGATAGGGAAATAAAAACAAAAGGGTGCTAGATAGGGAAATAAAAACAAAAGGGTGCTAGATAGAGAAATAAAGATGTAAATGGTGCTAGATAGGGAATTGAGCCTAAAAGTGTGCGTTTCACATCTTTTTTATTTTCATTTTGTCTCTATCCATTCTTCAAAATATATTCTCTTTTCCATCCTTTTTTTCTCTTCTATCTCTGAAATCATATTTATCATAGAAGTTCTTATTATTGAAGATAAGAATGCAAATAGGAGTGATTAAACTAAATTAATTGACTTCTGGAATCATATTTATCAAAGAATTTATCATAATACGAATGATTGAAGATAAGAATGCAAATAAGAATGATTAAACTAAATTAATTGACTTGGTAAGATAAGATGTTATTGTTCTTTGATGAGCAATGTTATCTATTCATTATTATTTGGATAATTTACGCTATAAAAAATTTATTAACTAAAAATCAATTTTAGAAATAAAAAATAATTATTTACTATATTAATTAAATTAAATTAAATGTTATTAATAAAATTTATAAACTAGTTTCTAAATTGGTATACACAAGTAACTATCAAGTTTTAGCTACTAACCATTTGAGCACACAAAACTATTGTGTAACTAAATTGAAGAAAATATACATATATGTATTTTTTACAAAAAATTGTTATTACCTATCCATAATTATCTACAAAATTTGTAGGTAAATTTGGACGTACCTACTGATTATTATTCATAAATAAAAATACTAATACGATATCATCTACATATTTTTATATACGAATATATCTGTAGGTAATTATATATCTATTAAAATCTGTTGATAATTATGTATGAATTAAAATCCATAAATAATTATATAGATAAATCCATAAATAATTTAGCTAAACATTCAAATTCTTAACTAAAAATAATAAGATGAAAATTTTTATTTGTATTGGTGTACTAATCCACTCAAAGATTTCTTTCATAATATAGATGAACCTTTGTTTGTGCTTTTCAATGTCGACCAAGTTTAAGTACGATATAGTAAGGTTTTCAAGGTAAACATAAAGAGCCTCCAATGAATGAAAATAATAATAGATATGTTTTCATCTGAGTATTAGCAGAATAGGAAAAGTTGTAGCTAATAATGGCATCAGGAACAAGTATAAGAATGGAATTAAGAAGGAATGTCCGTAGCTGTAGCCATTAAAGGTGAAAATTGTGCGCAACAACACTTCTTATATGTTTTTGTTCTCCACGAACCTTAACTACTGATCATGCCAACCCAACCGTGGTTTTCTACTGGCCGGCAAAGAGAATCTTTGGGCTGCTGCATCTCTCAGCCTGTGCTGGTGGGTTTTGAGCAAGCAACATTAATATCACTATCATATATTTTTTGTTTAAAAAAATACTATCAAATAATTTTTTTTATTTAAAATTAATTATTACAAAAGGGAATTGTAGAGTGATGAGTCTAGACCTCACGCATAGTACGATAATCGAAATTTTATCCTTAATAATAGAAAATGTACAACTTTATTTTTTTAGTAGACTTAATTATCCATAATGGCTCAATAAATATGGAATCGGGTTATCTGAGTCCGACACATAATACGATAATCGGAATTTTATCTTTAATAACAGAAAACATACAATATCCTTTATTTATTAGACTTAATCATCCATAATGGCTCAATGAAGACAAAATCGGATTAAGTTATGTGAAATGTGTCAATATATGTAAGAATGAACGTTAATAAGAGGATCTATCTTTTACATATTGGTATATAGTACACTTATCTTATTCCACTGATTGATTGAGTTTCTAATGTTAGGATATTCCTATATTTATCTAAAAAATAATATTCAATTATATAACAATTTATGATTTGACGATAATGTATAATTAATTTTTTTTTTCACATTTTGAATATATTCTAACAAAATTTTAACAAGTTTTCTGATTGGTATTTGAAATTTTGGGTTTTCAAAATTTGTATGAATTGCATTCCTATTATTTCATGGAGAGAAATTTTTTGAGTTTATTTCTGGTAAACTTTTATTTTTAGAAAATATATTTTATCTGGTTTAATTTTTTAAATTAAAAAATTATTACAATTTTTTTAAACATTGAAATGATTAAAAGTCATTATTAATGATTAACAAGTCGAAAATCATAAATATTGAATTTCGTTTAGCGTTTAAATATGCCTATTACTCTTTAAAATATGCTCGGTTTATTGATACATTGCTATTATATAAAACATTATTTAAATTATATAATTAATGATTTATTTTAGTTTCTTCTTACTTAATAATGAGAAAATGTATAAAAAAAGCAATCAAATCTAAGTTAAAAAAATAGGTTATACTTAAATTATATACATTCTTATATAATTTCAAATTATTATAAATAATAAATTATGATAATAATTAAATAGAAAATAATTTTTAATTAGATATAGGGTACAAACTTTTACACCACAAATTCATTGCATAGTCTTTAAAACTCTTTAAAGTTTTATTCAAAGTTAGATTCCACTAAAGAAACGTACTTATGATAAATGAAAGCGTGTTCTACTACAAACCGAGTGCCAACAACCAATGACTGCTTCTTCCTGTTCCTGCACCTCCATACGTGTGTTACCCCATAAATTTTTGTGGTAAAAAAAGTAAAGTAAAAAAATTAAAGTATAATTTATATTACGGATTACATGATTTGAAACTCTTTTTCCATATGCATGATTAGTTTTAAGATTACATAGTTCGAAATTTTTTTTTAATTTGTTTTGTGATTAGTTTTCAATTACATAATTCATAAATTTTTTTAATATGAGATTAACTTTTGAATTATGTAATCTGAAATATATCCAAACGTTATGTAATTTAAGATGTCATTTTTAAAAAAATATATATTATAGAATACATAATCCAGAACTTATTTCTGGATCTAAGATTAGTTTTGAGATTCTGTAATTCGAAATAATTTTTTTTTAAAAACTGCTTCCAGATTTTATAAATTTGGATAACACTTTCCGATTTAAAAATATTTTTCTGAACTATATATTGAGTGATATAAAAGGATAAAAAAATATTTTTCACATTGTCAAAAAGTAGTCTAACCCAATTGACTACAACTTGATCCATTTTTAAATTAAAGCCCACTACTAAAAAAATAGACTATTTTTAAATCATCCGTAAGGCCCATTAATTATGCTATTATAGGCCGAGGAATTTTTGCAATATGAGCTTCTGACGTTGATTAGTATGCTACATTTGCACCATTTATATTCCAATAGGAAGATATAATTGTACTGTAATAAACATAAATATGTAATCATTTTTTAATTTTTTATCTTTTCAAAATCATATGTTTGTAAGAAAATATAAAATAAATAAATTATTTTTTTCAATTCAAATTATTTTTTGTATGAATGATTTTATAAAAATTCTCTTATTTAAATATTTACTTTTATATAAACTAATTTTAATTTATAAAAAAATTTGAAAAAAAATAAAAAAAATTGGATGCAGTACGCATTATGTAACAGTAGTTAACAGTAGTAGGGTGTAAGGAGTGAACACTGAAGGGCAGAAACGGTGGAGCTGTTGATTATTTGGGTCAATTGAAGTCTAAGAGAAGAGAGAGCAAAGAAAGAGATAAAAAATGGCGTCCAAAGCTCCAAAGAAGGCCAATCTCTTGGATCACCACTCCATCAAGCACATCCTCGACGAGTCTGTCTCTGAGGTCTGTAAAACCCTAATCCCCTTTTCGGTCTCTCCCACTTTCAAACCCTTTTTCTTCCCTCTCATTTTGTATGTTGTGTTCGCTAATTGGACTTGGATCTTATCGTTGGTGTAGGTGGTAACCAGTCGTGGGTATGTGGAAGACGTAAGATTGAGCAACGTTAGGCTTTTCATTGGGGCTATCATCATCGTCATTGCTCTCTTTGCCCAGTTTTACAAGAAGAAGTTCCCTGAAAATAGGGATTTTCTCATTGCCTGCATCGCCTTATATCCTTTTCCTGTGTTTCTTTGTTTTAATTTTTGGTTTGCATGACATAATTGGCTGAAATCACTGTCTTAATCATTTCTTCAAATTTTTGCATCTGGGATTTTATATCTTTATGATGTCGATTGGGATGCTAGAATTGTTTAATTGGAAGTTATTGAGGTTCCTCGTTGAATGACTTTTTGGTGTGTTACCTGAAAGGGGAAATAGATTGTTGATGTTTATAGGTTTTATTCATCCGGCTTTTGATCCTTAACACTTCTCACATATGTGATCTTCAATGGGCTGTTGCAGCTGATCATATTCACTAAGGAGAAAAGTGCCATTCTGTTCACTTATCCACCTGTTGTAAGTTTCTGTTAACTTGGCCGAGGCTTTGACATTGACACTGGAGTTTTTTTTATTTACATATGGAGAATAGATACTGAGTTTCACTTGCATAATTGCATTGTTTTGGTCCTCTTAGATGATTGAAGATTGAAATTCTATCTTCCATCCTCCTTGGGTTGGTAAATAACAAAGTATCAGTCAAATGGTGTTGGATTTGTAGATTTTAGAATATTGAAACATGTTTGTATAATCTTTATTGCTCACTATGCATAATGTTTAGCATTATCTATTAGATAGAATATATATAGTGATGTTTAATTGCAGGTTGATTTCGATTAATGAAGATTATACAAACACACACTTATTGGATGTACAGAATTTGTTCTTCATCTTTTAATTGTACATTAAAATTGAATAAAGGAACAATTTCTAGTCGTGTATGGCTCCTTGTTCTGTGTACTGATTAAATTTTTGTTTCATCTAACCATTTGAACTCACTTTTTGATAGAGAGAAAGAGAATATTTAAGATTTACATGATTCAATTTCTAGTTTGTGTGTGTGTTTTCGCTCGAGAGAGAGGGTGGTGAATCTATCTTTTTATCATTCATTTGATTTGACAATCTTTTGTTCTATCCTAAGAGAGCAAAGGCACTGAGACTTTAGTCTGTTTAGTTTGTTAGAATTGTACCATATATGCACTTAAGATCCATCCAATACTTTGAGCATGACTGTTTTGGCTTAATAATCATCAGACACTGAGCAGATCTCGTGTACTAAACTGGTCATATATCAATTCGTCATGATCAATTATCAATTTGCAGTATAGCAGTGTGAAGAGCAGCCATGAACCACTAAAAAGTCTGAATAGCTGTGTGCTTTTAATAGCTTCCGCAGCAGCTGCAATTGTGACCAAAATTGTGGCTGTAGTGGTAGATATTAGCTTGAGCGAGGCTTTTCAAAATCCTTATTTTGCCTTAAAAAAACATTATTTCTTTGGGGGAGGGGCAGCAGAGTTTGAGATTTCTTCCCCTTTATAGAATGTAATAAATCCCTAATTGGATGTAGTTTCCCGTGCTTCCATTTCATCTCCAATCCTTCTTTTTTCTTTTCTTTTCTCTAACACCTATCCTCACTTTTCGTTGAATGTTTATGTCTTTTATTTGAAATATGAATGTCCTTTAGATTTGTTGGTCTCCTTGAGTTTTAAATTTGTTTACCTCCTTGACTTTTATTTTATTTACTTGTTTGTTTTGATTAAACCCCATGACCTTTTATTGTAAATTAGGAATATGTCGTGAATTCTTTAACACATATATGTATGTAGTGTACATTATTTAATCTGTATATAAAAACTAGTATCCTACTGTGTGCTATACTGCTATAGCATTTTGGGGGTTGGTTGCTACATGCCACCATCGGAGATTGATAGACTAATACACTGAGTTGATGGATAGTAGTGTTATGTAATGGTTGCAGTGAATGAACTTTTAACTTGTACTGGTATAGTTATATTCTCTTTATCCTTCAGTCATTGAATTTCAATTTAAGTTGCTTGATTGCAACAGGGTAATTTTTCACACCCATTGGGTTAACAAGACTAAACTAATGCATAGTAATTTTATGTAATGGTTGCAGGGAATGAAGGTTTAGTTATATTTTATTCTTTTTTTCCATCAGTTATTGAATTTCAATTTAAGTTGCATGAAAGTTGCAACAGGATAATTTTTCACACCCATTGGGTCAACAAGACTAAATTAATGCATACCATGACACATTTATTTTGGTTTGAAGTTTAATCCAGATAGTACCGATATCTTTGTTATTTTTGAACTTTGATACATGTCATCTGGAATTTGAACTGAACTATATAACTTTATTTCACAAATTATTTAAAGGGCTTAAATCATGATATCTTTCTAGGTGGTTGCTTGGTGAATTTTGTAGGTTTTTTTCATGAACTAAGGATGTTGATATTTTATTTATTAGTGAAATATGTTATTTTCTTTCATCTAATAAACTTTGGCTTGTCATTGAACTCTTTCATCAAATAAAGCAATTTTATTTTAGGCTTTCAGCAGAAGCCCAGAAATACTATAATTTTGATAGTCACATTCCAAGTAAGATTCCCCTCTTTTCTATTACAGGGATCCTTTACCAGTACCGGATTGGTGGTTTCCTCCAAATTGCCTAGATTTTCTGACATGTACACACTCACTATAGCAAGCGCAGATCCAAAATCAATTTCTGCAAATGAACCAGTACATTTTACCAAAAGTGTTACTCAGTGGTATGTCTCTCTCTCTCGCATCTTGCCTTCACTTCTGTATGCTCACACAATGACAATGGGCATGTGAATCAGTATGCATTTCATCTCTTGCGCTGCTTTTTGGAGATCAAACTGGTCTATTTTTGTTTGGATTGCAGGTTCACCAAGGATGGAATCTTAGTTGAGGGCCTTTTCTGGAAGGATATTGAAGCTTTGATTGTTCAATACACCAAAGAACCAAAGAAGAGCAAGTAGTATGGAGATATGAACTTTGGTTATGCGGATAACTTTTTGGATGAGAAACATATATATCTCGATATGGTTTATAATTCAATACTTAGACATTTAAAATAGAACTGAGGGAATCGAGCTTTCACCAGCTTTAGGGCACAATTTATTCCCATATTTCGTCAGCTTATTCGTAGTAAAGGCTCAATCCCGTATTTTCATTTAATCTCCTAAATAACAATTAATGGTTCTCATACACCTTTCTCCTTCTACCCTCTCTAAGAAATAGTAAATTAACTTTTGTTAAGGAAGAGTGCAGAGAAAAAAGGTAAGACACTGCGACAACAAAGTTAGAAAACAAAACACTCAATACTTCATGGCGTATGTTTTTTTTAACCTCTGTTGGTATGTCTTCTTACATAATTATAGATAGAATATTATGTTACATTTTTTAAGAATTCATAAAAAGAAATTGTATATATAAAATTGTTTACAATTCATTTCAGAATTAATTTTTTTCCTAATAATCATAATTAAGGTGTTATAGCAAATAAAAGTATTACCACTTGGTATTTTCTAAATGTTTCAAAAAAAATTAAACGATAAAAACTGGTGCCATTGAAATACCAGTGATATTTGCATGTTTAAATTTGAAATTAGCAAAACAAATGACTTGTAATTTTTAATGGAATTTTTAATGGAGTCAGCACCCTAAATCTTAAGAATAAGAAATATCATATTACTGTTTATTCTGAGAAGAACCCAATTTTGATTAAAAAGTTGTTAAACAACATTGCAAACATGTGTTCCAGTAATGTTCCACCAAGAATAATAGAAAACACCACCAAATCCATCAAGATATTTTTACCATCCCTAAACCTTAAACACTTAATCTCAAAACCACCAACCCTACACAAGAAAATCTCAACCTAAATTATAAACCTACATATCATTTCAAAACACTTTATAATTTTTTTTACTTTTTTTAATTTATCCCACAACAAATTTTTAACCCAATTTGTTTTAAAAAAATCATCATTTTATACAAACTAAAAAAAACTAAATTGAAGTCATCATAGGACATGATGATTTTAATGTAAAAAGATTAGAGAGAAGTGTCAGAAACATCCACGACTTTTGTATAAATTTTTTACATTAAACTCATTATACCTCTTGATGACTTCACTTAAAAAAAAGTCTAAAAAATTAATAACTTTTTATATCTTAATTAAAGTCATCTTCACCTAATACGATTTCTATTTATAAAAAAATTCACCAAAATCATGAGAGATATTAACAATTTCAATAATTTTTTTAATAAAAAAAACTCGTCTAGCCCCAATATAATAGTGTAAAATTACACTATTTATGGAAATTATGAAACACAACTTCTCTGTTTTTATAATATTTTTTCAACTTACCTATTCTCATAATAATAGTGTAAAATTACACTATTTATGGAAATTTTCCTATTTTCATCTCTAAAGTAATATATGTATTAAGCTTTTCTATTATAAAGATATCTCCATTTGATTTGAATGGACACCGACACAGAATTTGGTGTTGCAATAATAAGTTGTTTTGAAATCATAAAATAATAGATCTTTTTATAGGGTTTCTGTTATTCATTTCACATAGTGCAGAACATAAATATAATACATGGTCACTATGATGCTTACGATGCATGTTATGTGTCTATGTGGTTGTTATCTTGCCAAAAAATAAGTATGATTTTGTTATTTATCCACACCAAATGTAGAGAGAAACAATGGCTTTCAATTCGTTGGTAGCTAATTGTTGTAGTTGATAAGAAGTATAAATAACAAGAAAACATTGTGGCAAAGAAATCATAACTTCAATATGAAATTATTTGTTAAGGAAGTGTAACCAATGATAAATATATCTAACACTTATTTTACATTTTTACATATGAAATCCAGATCTATATGTAATAGTTAATATGTAAATAAATAATTTTTTTAAATAATTTCTTCTATGAGAGTTGAGTCCACTAATAACTATTTACTATTTTAGAAGTTAAAAATCATGATTTTTTAATAATCAACCAAAATTATTTTTCAAAATTTAATTGTGATATGACCTCACCAGAATACATATAAGTATTATAGAGCTAATACCATGATTTTTTTTTCATAATTTTTTATAAAGTCTTGTGTTCAAAAGTTAGAACATATATATCCTACATTTAAAAAAAAATATTATTACTAATGAAAATTAAGCTTAACTCATTGCTTAAATGCAATTCAATTTGCTGTTAATTGATTTTTATATCTCAATAATATTTTTGGTTCAATATTTTACTTGACATTGATTTTATTATTCTTTTAAAGCATATGCTAAAATTTATTCGTTTCCCAATTATTTTGTATTTATCGACAGGATAATTGTTTTATACATTTTAATCTAATTATAAATAGCGTATAAAACATGCAGATGAACTTGTATAATCTCAATTTTGAGTTTTTATTAAAAAGTGTATTACCGTTTATCAAAATTTTATATGACTTGAATAATATTGTTTTATGTAAAAGATACACACTATGTTTAAAAAGAAAGTTTGAGTATAGGCAGAAAGGAAGAAAAAAAAGATAAAGATAAAAATATAAAATATAAAATATTTATTATCTGTTTAAAAAGAAAAGAACATTTTTTTCGTAAAACTAAAAAAATATCTTATTTTGTGTGAAAATGGGGGAAAGAGAGGACATTTTTTCTCGTTTTTCATTTGTTTAAAATAATAATAATTAGTACCAAAAAACGTTTTATGATAAGAATATTGGAATAAGGATTTAGATTTTTAATCAGTATATACAATTATTTATATTATATACACCAAAATATTTTAAATTATTTTTATTTTATTTTTCCATCTTGTACCGGATCCCGAACGATCGAAGGTATGAATAAATAATACCAACAATAAATACGTGGCAAAAACAGTTACTACTCAACATTGAATAGGTTAAAGGCACGTCGAAACACCTTCTCGTAATATCAGGAGATCACCATACACGACCTAGAGACCACTAACCATGACATATGCTTTGGCAACCAACTATCCGACCTACGTAGGGAGAGACCCAAGTCAACCTATAAAAGGAACTTCTGAAAGGGGAAGAATGTATGTTTTGGATATCCTAAAAGAATAGACTAATCACTAGCACTGACTTGAGCGTCGGTGTGCAATCGCAGGTACCCGCCGACAGACGGGACGCACGCGAGAAAGGAAGAGCTTTGGAGAACTGAAAGATTATCAGCACGACAACAAATTGTATATCAACATGGATCAACATTACTCAGGCTCTGACATCCACATGTGTACACATCTAAATAAGATAGTTTTGTTTTTTATTTCTTTACTATCTTTTTATTTTTAATTATATATTTTGTCGTACGTTTGGCTTCTAATCCAAATAGAACATTGCTGCCAATGCAATGCATATTTGCAAGGGACCTACAACACACAGGTATATATGAAAACAAGTGCTGCTCTATTCGAATCACTTTTAATTTTAAGCCACTTATAGTCGATTCTAAAGTGAAGACAAACAACTACTTACAGCAATCACACTAACTTTTGGGTACAATAATATAGGCCAGCTTCTTTCTGATCTGACTTTTTGTTTATGTTGAAAATTCACTTCTTTCAACCCAAATTTAAAACATCATGTGTAGTGAAAATTGGTCAGAAATATGTTGGAATCCCACATCGATTAGAGATTAGAGCCTTTCATTGTATATAAGTGGGTGCAAACCTCAACCCTATGAACCGGTTTTATAGGGTTGAGTTAGGCTTAAAGTCCACTTCGTAATATGGTATCAGAGCCATTTCGAGCCTATCCTAGCGAGTATTTGTGTTGGGCCTATCGTGTCATCCGCTATCGGGTCGCTATCGGACCACCCATAATATATAGTATATAAGTGGGTGCAAACCTCACCCCATTGCCGGTTTTATGGGGTTGAGTTAGGCTTAAAGTCCACTTCTTAATAATATGAGCCAAAATCTTGTTCAGATTTTTTTTTTTTAATTATTTTTCTAAATTTTTCATTTTTTTCATTAATTATTCTAAAAAAATTGAAAATTTTCACTGGAATTCAACTTCCTAATAACCAAATTTTGAGTAAGTTTTGGACATCTGTCAACACTATTCATAATTAAAAATTTGGCTTCCTAAAAACTAAAATTTGACTGATTTTCCATTACTCAATGATTTGGTTTTCAACGTGAATAATAAATAAATTTATTATAATAAATAATGTTGGCACATGTTTATTTGCAAAAAAAAAAATATTTAAATGAACTTATTGCAAATAAAATCGCTTGCTAAATATTTTTTTAGTTATAAAATAAATTTTAACATAGAAAATAAATATACTATACAAGTATCATTTTATAATAAGTTAAAGATATAATTATCCCCTTGTCCCAATATCTTATGAATTTATTCAATTTAGTCTCCATATTTAAAAAAATTAAGATGGTACCAACATTTTTTAGAAAATTTAATATGATTCCAACTTAATTTGGTTTTAACTTTTTTTTTAAAGGTTTACGGTGGTTTCATATTTTTAAAACAATTCAACTTGATTGTTTAAATTTTTTTAAAAAACGAATCAATTTAATATGGTAACAACACATATAATTAAGAAATGCAGTTTTAGAATCGTTAAAATGAATATATTAAAATAAAGACAATCTAAGTAAAGAAGTTACATTAATTTTTTTCTAAATATTTTGAATTTTTTAAAAATATGAGAACTACATTAAATAAAGTCATAAAATATTAGGACAAAAAAAGTAATTATGCTTAAATTAAAAATAATAAGATTTATGTGAAACCTCAAATGTCTTAAAATTATATATAAAGCCTTATTTACTTTGAAATCCAATCATCTTTCATAAAATATATTATCTTATCTAAAAGAATTATTCGTGATATAGAGTAATTGTTTAAAAAATAGTGACTAATTATTTTATATGTAAAATTTACATAAATGGTGTAATTTTATTCTAATTTTACACGAATAAGAAAATTCAAAAAATATTATAAATTTAGAAAAGTCGTAGTGAACATAACTTCATTCTTTTGAAGTCGTACTTATCCTAGATGATATCATTTCGAATTATAAGAATACAATAAAATTGCATCCACTTAATGACTTTTATTGAAAAAAAATGCATAAATTGTACTAGATGTACACAACTTTAACATTTTTTTAAGTGAAATCAAACAATTTTAATATAAAAAATAATATATAGAAGTCATTATAGTCATGCATGAATTTCTATATATTTTTTTATATTGAAATCACTATATCTTATGTAACTTTACTTAAAAAAAATATTAAACACATTAACTTTTAATCAAAGTATTGTATATCTAGTATGCTTAAAAAAGCCGTTTAAGTAAGATACAACTTCAGAAAAATGAGCACGACTTTCTTAAATCTATAATATTTTTTGAACCTGTCCATTAAATTTGGTGTAAAATTATATGTAATTTTTTTTTATACTCGTGTGGCACTATGCTTACAAATTGTTTGAAAATATAAATTTATAAAATTAGATTATAAATAATTCTTCGTTTTATTAAAATTTTACTCATCAATATTAACGACGTACGAATATTTTTTTTTGCCATTGCTAATCACGGTTTTGTTTTTATATGAGAAATAAAGAACCGTAGAGAGTGATAAAAAAAGAATTAAACAAACAAAACATTAAACCAACCTAATATTCTCCATCGTGGCCGTCCAAAAGAATAAAAAAAAGAAACTAAAGATAAGCCCGTTCACGTCCAACCATTTCTTTCTCTTCAACTTGACGTGCTTGCTTAAGTCCTTTTCCTCAGAAAAATAAAGTTTTTTTTAATAAGTTTAGAGCATGTGTGATGTGATTATAATAAATCATTGTTATCACTTTTTGAAGAAAAAATTTACAATCTGTTTTCCCTTATTTGTTCGTAGTGGTGGAAACTCATATTGCAACTTTTTTTAAGTTTTAGAGTGATTCTTCCAAAAATAAAATAAAAATATGATAAGGAAACCAACTTAATGTTTATTTTGAAAAAAAAAACAATGATGAGAATGAAATTGTAATGAGATTAAATTTTACATAGTCCTTTTTAATAGTCTTTTTTTATTACCAAAAGAATAACAAAATAAAATAAGATACTTTAGGGATGTTTCAACCCTTATACAGACACTTCAGGGGTGTATGAAAAGTGGTCAAGGTCAACCTGTTCAACACTTGACCTACAGACACTTTTCCAACTCTACAGACCACCAAACAAATCCTTAAGATTGAAATAAATGGTAAGTCACATCAAAAGAAATCATCATCTATCCTATTACGGTCCTTATAACCAATCTTTAGTCAAAACAATACAAACAAAACATCCCCTAATACATCCAGAAATCCACAAACATATTTTCTATTCAAATTCCCTCAGCCACAAACAAATCTCACAAAAACCCACTCAAAATTAAATTTGCTTTCTTCAAACTTAAAAAAAACTTTACCTGCCTACTAACCTACTCGGGAGCTGCAATACTTGTTCACAACCTCAACAACTATATACCACAAGAACCTACACAAAAATCCAACAAACCTGAACTTATAGAAATTAACATTCAACACGACATCATTTTTTCAAATACTTCATACAACAGATGAGATCAAAACACCAATTTGAGTATGAGAAGTCCACCAACCTTTCCTTAGTCGTATTCCTAGACCAAGATTTCCTTTAAGCCACAATGAAAACCTCCAAAAAATATACTCTCCCATTCTTAAAGAGACATTTATTCCTGATTCCATATTTTACCTACAATTGCTACCAAAATCCCCCCAGCATCTAATGCAAGTATTCTTCATACATATAGGCTTAAACAACATGAAATACATTTTTGCATCTGAATAAAATACAAAGTAGAACCCAAGTCACTCCAAGCAAAGACCCCATATTCTCTAAGAAATCTTACACTCAAATAAAAGATGATTTACCGTCTCCTCTTACTCACCACATAAGGGTCAGAGATTATTTACTAGAACTATACCACGTCGCATAAGATTGTCCTTAGTAGCAATTGTACTAGTCAATACCCTCTAAACTGTAATTTGTGTCAAAGGTAGAATCTTTAATGGTGTGATACTAAATTATTTTGATTGATAAATGAGTATAATAATAATAATATTTTGGATAAAAATAGATGATATTGAGTTTATAGATATTTGCAATTTTATGACATTTTTAGTATGGGATGAAGAAGTGAATGATATGATGTAGAGTAAAGTGAATTGGTTGATGGAAAGAATAATAATATAATTATTACATAGTAACAAAAGTAATATGATAAATGAGTTTCACCAAAGTTTTATATGATGCTTGATGAGTATTGATATGGAATGACTTTTCAAGGATAAAAATGAAATATATAATGAATATGAATCGGAGGTTGGTGATTGGATGTTAAATTGGATGTGAATGTGTCCACATCAAGATAAAGTGTTTTGTGTTAAATCAGATATGAATATCTAGAAAATTAAATAAATTTGTTTATCCATATAATATAAATATTAAGTTACTTTAAATATAATGTCATTCCAATATTAAGAGGTGAGTAACGTATGGAAGTTGTTGCTAATAGTCTTATTTGGAAGAAATCTCAAATCTCATCAATTTTTTTTGAAAGTTACTCTATGCTATGACATTTTAAGTTATCAACGTTGAAGCAAAGCATATGTGTATTATTTTTTTATTTGCTATTATCATTTTTTTTTAAAAACGAAATGTAGAAAGAGCATATGTAATAAAAAAAACTATCTAAATTTATATCCATACTTTTGATTGTTTGTTGAATTAAGATTATAACATTATCAACTAACCGTAATTGAAGGAAATGCATATTTTAATATAATTATTATAAAAATCAAACAATTTATTACAAATTACAATTATGATAAGAAGTGACTACATTTTCAATTTATAACTTATTTATTATATTATAAAGTTTAATTGTATAAAATAGAAAATTATTAAGTTTGTAACACTCCAAAAAATTCTTAACATTATGTTATAAATTCATTAAAGGGTCTATACTAATTAAAAATATAAACTTAAACATAACATAATATATACATAAATACGAAAAATATGCATATATAATATATTTGGTTGTGTAGATAGTAATCGTATATAATATAAAACAAACACACATGTAAGTGTGAGCTATTGAAATAAATTTATAAACATAAAAAAAATCTATGTACCAACCACAATAATTAAATTTCGTTATAAGATAAATATACAACAACCATATAAATCATACATAAATCTATATATCATGGATATTCAACAAGTAGAATATCAATTGACACGTCCTGGAAGACGCGTACTAAGTATATCTTATCAAAATCTAATATCTTATTCAATCTAGTACTTAAATTTACAAGCGAATCTAAGGATCATGGTATCAAGGTAAGTTAAATACAACTCAAGTTGTACATTTACATATGTCACAATGTATAAAAATCCTTACCTATGTTAAAAGTCCCACATCAAATTCTCATTATTTGATATCTTAGTGTATGTGACTTAGATCACCACTTAAACACGGGAATTCTTGTTACAAAATAGGTGTCAATAATTAATACACAATCAAAAAATGCCTCACATATTATCCCAAATGTATGACCTGAATTTCATATCATTTCCATCATTCTCAGTAACAATTTTCATACAATACATATCATTTAAAATTTTCACAAATCAATTGAATATACACACTAATATTTACTTTACATTTATAAAAACATTCATACACAATCCAATTTATTGAAGAGATAAGAAGAAAAGAAAAGAAAGAAAAAAAAGTTTTTTTTGGCTTGAGCGAGAATGAACTTACTTGAGCAAAAATTTGGTCGAGATGGTTGATTTTCGATGTTGTTTTCACTTGAGTGAGATTTCTTTGTTTGAGCGAAAATAAAATTGAAAACAAGTTTTGAGCGCATGACTATTCTCACTTGAGTGAGAATTTTGACTCGCTTGAACAAAAATATAAGAAAATAAACATTTGCAACAACACAAACTCATCTTTAAAGTTACATCCCCAAACCAATTGAACAAATACAAGTATCAAATGCAGTAATCTAAGACAAAGATGACATACAACAAATTTCATTCATTAAACTACACAAATCTCATTTCAAACTCAAACATTAAAAGAATATTCAACAACACAAAATCTCGCCTGAAACATAAAAAAAAAATGTAACCACGTCACTTTTTAATCCATGATTTGTGTTAAGTTCTAAAAAAAAAACATAATTAATTTTTCTTACCTATAATTTCTTATTTCCAGAAAATTCTAGCTCAAACAGTGAAGTTACTAAAAATTTAGAGACCTAAAACAAAATATTCAAACATATTTTAGTTTGAACTTAACCAAGTTAATAATAACATTTTTCTGAACTAATTTTATGAATATTAATGATCAAATTAGAAGGAAAAAAGGGAACCAGAAACTTAAAAAAACCATAAGTTTACTCAATTTAAGAAACTGATCGAATAATACAAAATGCAATCATAATTTTAAATAATAAATATATTAGGTATGGTGAAAACACATAGACATTGAAAAAATAAACACATATAGAAAGAAGATAAGAAATTAAAGAGAGAGAAGAAAGAAAAAAAATAATGAGAGAGAATGATGGGGAAGCTTACGAGGCAAATCTAAGTATTATTATTTAGATATTTTTGAAATTTTATATTAATGATAAAATCAATTTTAATTAATTAAAAAAATTGAATACTTGATTTTGTTTATATCCTTTCACCATTTTCCTATTTTAGTTTTTATGTCTAATTTTTTTACCCATTTCTCTTTTTTTTTGTATCGGTAAGAATCCATTTCTCTCTTAATTTTATCTATTTTTTATACTAGGAGTAATTACCAAAATACCATTCATATAGTTAAAAATGCGATGAAAGTACAAAAATGAAAAAAAACACAAAAAATAAGATTTCTTTTGAATAGAATTTTTTTCATAATATAACAAACACAGAAAAATAATAACAATCAATTATGTTTTTCCTAGTATAATCAATTATGAATATAAATATTTAAAATATATTAATTATTTACAAACTTAATCGATTACATTTTATTAATATTTATAGTATAAATGATAAATATTTATAATTTTTTAACAATTATATTATTAATATATTTTTTCCATTATAATCAAAATAAAATATTTAAATAACCAATAAAACAAAATAAATAAATTTAATTTTTTATCAATATATGTTTTCATATTATAGAAATAAATGATTAAAATAAATAAAAAATTAATGAAATGAAATAATTAATACTATTTTATTAAAGTTATATTTTATATTATAATAAAATAAACAATTAAAACATATTTAAATAATAAATATAATATAATAATTTAAATTTTAATATTTAACATATTTTTTAAAATATAACATTTTCTTTATTAAAGATTTATAATTAACTTTATTTTAATTTTAATTCTAATTAATATTTTTGAATTTTATTTTTTACATGAATTTTATTTCACAAATAATTTTTTAAATATACTATTATATAATATTCTATATATTAATTAAATTTAATTTAATTTTTTCAAATTTTTTGTAATTCAAATAGAAATTTTTTCATTATCTTTGCACTAGTGCATCCAGACAAATTAAAATGCATATTAATGCAACGATTTAATTAAAAAACAAGATTTAAAACTAATAAATTCTATGTAATAACTAAAACATAAACATTGGAATTAAACCTTATATTCAACAATTAACTTAAAAATTCAAATCATTAATCAAAATTTAAAACTGTAATAATATAGTTAAGAAAAACAAAATATTACTTAAAAAAAACTCTGTTTACCGTCTGACCCTGGCCATCATTATCGCCGTCCCTATTTCCATGCTGTCCTTTTCAAAACCTAATCAGAGAAAGGGTGGGCCATAACTCCGATGTGGCACCGACTCACGTTCACAAGTAGGACCCATAAAAGTGACGTGGCCGTGGGACCCACCAACCAGTGTCCCTGGACCTCAAACGAGTGCCAAAAATCTGATTCCATAAACAATTTCATGTCCGCCACGTCACCCTGCTGTGCCTACTATTTATAGAACAACTTGACGATATTGGTTTCTCTACTTGGGGAGTTGCTACCACCTGTTACAGATATTAATTCTCTCTCTAAAACGGTTCGCCCCCTTCTCTCTCTCTCTAAAAAATCTTCAAATCCCTGGAATCTGTTTTGCCTGATTGCTCGATTGGAATTGGAGATATCTGATTGTAACTGAACCTAGGGTTCCGGATTTATCCGTCGACGATCTAATTCGGCTTGAAATCGATTTTGCAATGGCAAACCACAGAGAAAGAGATTTGTTTAGCGGTGACGGTGTCGATCCGTCTAACGGCGATGATTTTGACGATTCTTTGTCTGTAGACAGTGCTATTTCTGCCGGAGAGGACGACGGCTTGACGACGCCGGATAGACTTACAGAGCGGTTGACGGATATTCTAGTCGATGAACGCGACGGCGATCTGTTGATTCAGCAGACAAATAGAGAGGAACGGTTCTTGCAGTGGCTTCAGGCTCTTGATTTGCAAGTTATGGGAGCTTGTCGTGCAGACGAGAGACTGAAACCCTTGCTGAAGATGAGCACTACATGCGGCGTCGCAGAAGATCCTCTCCTGGCTCAATTGACTCAGGTGAGAATTGTTCTTGATTGTTCAGTTGACTATCTCTTATCTTTTGTCATCTTGTGACCTTGTTTCTTTCTCTTGCCGTCTTATTATTTTACTTTTTATTTACTGAAGGAGTGTTTACTTATTTCGATGTACAGCATTTCGAGCCATCGGAGGTTGGAATGTTAGCGAGATGCTTCTGCGTGCCGCTTGTTTCGATCCGTGTTGGGAAGATCAACAAGGAAGGGATTCGCTTCTGCCCTACTTTGAGTAGGTAATGTCATTTTAGTTTTTGAATCAGTGCCGAAATTGACTTCCCCCCACCCCTGCAGATGCGATAAATCTTTGCAATTCTTTTAACTACTATTTATCTTTCCTTGAGAGTTCTATTGGTTCTTTTCCTCCACATCTTGAGTTCCTCGTCCTCTAACTTTGATGACCTGTTATTCTATCTCTTAAAGCGGTTAATTGTTTTGTCGACTACATAACTACTATTTCATACGGTCATAGCTGTCTACTGGCAACTCATTGTGTGTTTTGAATTATGCTTTGAATCTTAGTCTGGTGATTTAAAATATTTCTTGGTGTTAGTGAAGTTCTGATGTTTTACAGCTTGTGAAAGATGCTAATATACATGGAAGTTAGTGTTTATGGGTGTTAGATTGTGTGTTTGTGAATTAAGATACAAACAGATTGTTGCTACCAAATTTTGTATTCTTTCTGTGCTTCTGCATTCCTTGTAGACAATTGAAGTGTGGGATTATTGTTACTCTTTTTTTACTTTTATAAAATTTAAAGTTAAATGTGATCATGTAAGGTCACCTTTATAATGTTGCCACCTTTTTCTTTAATAAGGCTGCATGCTTCCTTTTGTTGTTTCTTGATCTTGTATATACTGAGGAATGGAGATTTGAATTTGTTCGAAGTTCGAACTTCCAATAGTTTTTGCCACCAATTATCTAATATAAAAGAGTCCCTATAATATGCCTCCACACTTGTGAAGGGGAAGCATTTCATGAATGGAAGCTTTCTGTTTTGTGTAACTTGATAAATGGGCCCAACCTAGTCCAACTCCTTTCAGGCTTTCCCACTCCAGCTTTGGGGGTACTGTGGGTGCAGCTCATCGTCGCTGCTTAAATGTGAAGCTAAGGTGTGATGCTCTGCATAAGGAAGAATAAGGAGTTTACAGCCACGGCTGTCTGGGGAAGGCTGAAGGGTCTAGACCAGGGTTCAATTTTTTATCAGCCTTCTTTCTGGTTGCGGAAGGGAAAAAGTGGGTTTGGTATTAGGCCTTATTTTTTGTAGGTTACGTAAATGGAATGGCCCGACTATTGTTTTTGGCTTAAAAATTTGACCTGTGAAGGGGAAGACTGAAGGGTCTAGATCAGGGTTCAATTTTTTATCAGCCTTCTTTCTGGCTGTGGAAGGAAAAAAGTGGGTCGGAATTAGGCCTTATTTTTTGTAGGTTACGTAAATGGAATGGCCCAACTATTGTCCTTGGCTAAAAAATTTGGCCTGTGAAGGGGAAGGCTGAAGGGTCTAGACCAGGGTTCAATTTTTTATCAGCCTTCTTTCTGATTGTGAAGGAAAAAAGTGGGTCAGAATTAGACCTTATTTTTT
>Ga0123342_1004778_pt1 | contig 20337 bp, 7 predicted proteins | sample Turbeawhitnodule_FD_89960 | JGI IMG/M metagenome (GOLD analysis project Ga0123342, IMG submission 89960) | Root nodule microbial communities of legume samples collected from Mexico - Turtle bean Mexico white nodule | ecosystem: Host-associated > Plants > Roots > Nodule | place: Mexico: Nepantla... | reverse complement strand
TAGTTTCTAAATTTGGTAGCAAAAACCTTGGTTGCTAATTAGATACCAATTTAAAAACTATTTAACAATAATAGAAACTAATTTAGAAACCAAATTTCTTTTTAGTTTCTAAAATGGTCTCTACTTTAGTTACTATTGCAACTAATTATTTTGGTTTCTACAAATTGGTTTCTATTCCATATTTTTCTTGTAGTGTGCCAATCATATTCACCGCTAATAATATGTTTTTTTTTCAGACAGTCGTCATGGAAAAATTCTAAGACAGAACTAATGAGATTTTGTAAGTAGATAAAGTTATTTCCTTGATTAAGGTTAAATCAATGTTAATTAATGTTTATTATTGTTATCAAATAGATGTGTGTGTAGGGAGTTTTGGTGTTTAGAAATATTATGTCATAAACCCATTACAAGTTTACATAGAAAATAATTTTGGTTTTTAGCTTTGTGTTTCAATGGTGTTATACAACTAATTTAGTCCACATACATGATAGTTTAAACCATTTCTTAAGTGAGTCATTTTTTTATTTTTTTTATAAAAACAGCTAATTTAGTAAATTGTGGAATTGAAATGATAAAAGATGAATATGTTAAGTATATATTTTGTTATAACAATAGTCTTAATCTTAATGTTATGTCAATGGTACCGTTTTGGAAATAACTTTTGGGTGGTGTATGGACTTTTATACAAGTTCTCGAATATGATATAAATGTTTCATATCAGGATGTATGTTAGAAGTTTAACTAATGTTTTTTTATAAATTTGTTGTTTATTGATTTTTTTTAATGTATGTCCGAAAATATTAATTTAAATTATTTTGTATTTGGATTGGAGTATCTTTTAAATATTTCAATTTATTTTATTTATTAATTGTCGATAACAAAACATGTTATAAGATAGGAGATGGGAGTTAAAAAAATTTAAATTAATAAATTAGTTGATAAATATTAAATAATATAAAATGTTAATCGAGTATTTAATTATAGTAGGATAGAAAATTATAATTACAAGTTTTCTTAAAATACCATTTCTTAACCATGAAAGGTATGTATGTGTGCATCATTTTAATATTTAATTTTGTTTAGAAACAAGTCATTTTAAAAATTAGAATAATAATTTTAAATTTTAAATTATAAAAAATATTGACGATTTGGTTGTTTTATTTAAGGATATCAAAATAGATTAATGTGACTTGTTTTAGTTTGTTCCATCGTAAACCTATTAAGAATAAATTAATAAATTTGACGTTTTATTTTTTTTATCAGAAAAAATAATTAAATTAAATGGAGCATTTTAGAAATGTTTTTAGGTTGTGACTGTTTTAATTTGTTTTTTTTTTAATTAAAAGTTAGTTATTTTTTATAAGTAATTTTACTTAAGTTATACGATAAAAAAATTATTATTACTACAATTTGTAAGGTAGTTATTTGAAAGTCTCTTTTTTCAGTGATTTTGAATGAATGATGATAATGAAAAAAGTTTTATTCAATACCAGAATAAACTTTTAGAAGAAAGAAAGGGTAGCAAAAACATAGCCATGAATATGCTATAGAAAGATGGATTTGCTGTAAAGCTTTTGGGCACAATAAAAAAACAATTTTCAATCATATAAAAATTGAAGTTTCCATGTTGGTTTGAAAATATTTTAAGTTCAAAATATGGTGAGAAATAAAAGTTTGGTAGGGTAGAAAATTTAATTGTTTATAGGGTATATAATTATTTCCACTAAGGTCTAATTTCAACTATTATCCTAATTAATATATGTCACTCCACTAACTTCTAAGACTTAGTGCCCCAACAAAAGCAAAGTGATACACACACCTTTTTCTCTTTGAATATTTATATGCTAAAGAGTGCCAACACTTGCTTTCAAAATTAAAGTGTCAACTTCAGTTTTTTCTTCAAAAGGCTTCTTCCTCTGTGGGGAATTTCTTCTTCCTTGCAATATACATAGGAAACACCCTATAACTTCAAACCTACAAAGACATAAACTTTTCTCAAATGGGTACTCTCATGCTTCTCAAGAACTTCACCCTCCTCTTTCTCCTACTCTCTGCATCACTTCCATCAACATCTTTTGCAGGTGGGTCTTTTTAGGTCTTGGTATATCAACACAAATATCTAAGAGTTTGTTTGGATACAAAGTTACAAGTCATTATTTTGATAAGTTCTCTTTTTGCCAAAACAAAACACTTCTAACATGTGTATCTAAACATATCTGAACCAAACATATACCATCAAAAGCAGTGATATTGTTGCCTTCAGGTTAGCTTTGATAGGTGGAAGAAACTAATATATATATATATATATATATATATATATATATATATATATATATAGATAGATAGATAGATATAATGTGTATCTATCAGAGTATGGGTTTTTGATTATCTTTTACTTCATATGCCTATGAGATTAAGTGCATGGCATGTGATTAATTTTTTTTTATGTATAAAATGTTTTTAGACATTATGCAACTTCACACAACTGATATCTGATATTTCAACTGATATCTGATATTTCAACTGATATATGATATCTGAACATGGCATGTGATTAACTTTGAGATAACTTTATTTTTTTACTGTTATATATTATGCATATATAGTGTATTCATACATATTATTATGCATATACAGATTCATATAATGTGAAACTATAAAGTCTTAAAGTGTTTGATGGCATTAACGAAAGTTTACCTTAATGCATATGCAGCTAGACGATCGAAGGTTATGAGGAACTTCACCAAAGATGTGAATGCAATTGAAGAGGTATGCATGCATGACCAAGTTTTGATCTTAATCTGTTTGTTTTAGCTTCATATATACACTTTCATTAAGCTTTTCTTCAAGGTTATTCACATGTGTGTATGAATCAGTTTTCAAGAACAAAGTGTTACCTTTCTGATATTCTTCACCTCTCTTCAAAACCATGTATGTTAATTTCTGAGAAATATTGAATAGTTGGGTATCTTCTTGAACATCATATGTTGCTAACACTGTGGGTTATCCCTCTTCTCTCTCCTTGAAACCGTGTGGTTGTAACTAACAAAATGGTGCAGAACTCATGAACTACCCATCTATTACCTTCCTATTTTGTTTTTGTTTTTTAAAAAAGGAAATTTTTATTGATAAAAAACTTGATAATTCAACAGGGAAATTACAAGAAAATCAATAAAGAAATTTAGAATAAAACTAGGTCTAAAATGTGTTTTTTCTAACCCAATCCCAATATTACCTTCCTATTTGAAAGAGTTAATTTTGGCTAGTTTTCCTCTTCTTTTTCTTCTTATTTATTCAATCCTTTGTTATTTTTCTTATGTGTATTTGTGTGTGTGAGTGTATTAGATGACTGAGAACATGGGAAATGAGAGTAATTAAACATGCATATATAGCTAGAAAGAATAAACAGAACATACTAATAATATAATATTTTTTTTACAGAAAATATTAGTAACATGTTTTGAACACACTTATGTTACTAGTTGAATTTTATAGAAAAATTATGGATTTTGATGGTTCCACTACACATTCAATGATTCACTCTTTTGTAACTTTCAATAATTGTAATCAATCATAAAATATTTTATAGAAAAAGTGTGTTAACCCTTTTTCTACTTTATATAATCCTCTAATAATAAATCATCATGTGTATTATTTATATGATATTTTTTATTTCACTAAAAAAAATCATTAAATAAAAATTAATTTTAGAGACAAAAAATAATCAGTTGATCTATTGACTAAATTAGATACTATTATACAAACTAACAAAATTACTAATATCTAAATTAGTTTCTATTATCAATAAATAGTTTTTAAACTAGTATCTAATTAGCTATCAATATTTTAACTATTAACTTCAGAATCTAGATAATTAGTAGCTAAAACATTGGTAGTTAATTAAATGTCAATTTAGAAACTATTTATCAATAATAGAAATTAATTTAGATACCAATAATTTTTGTTGTTTCTAAAATAGTGAATAAAACAATTAATTATTTATTGTCTCTAAAATTAGTTTCTATTTAATGATTTTCTTGTACTGTTTATCTGTTTTTTATCCAAAATTGATTTTTATTTAATGATTTTCTTGTACTGTTTATCTGTTTTCTACGTATAGAATCAAAATGAATAATGTTTTTTTTTTTTTAATTTGTTAGGGAACATCAAGGAAGGCACTGAATAAGGAAGAAGTAAGCAGCATCCATGAGAGGGTTCTTAGGGCTAACACAAAAGACTATGGACGATATGATCCATCACCATCTCTTTCAAAGCCTCCTTTCAAGCTCATACCCAATTAACTTAACTTCAATCTCACTATTATGTGAATCTTGGAAGTTGGTGTATTGGCATAAGTATCATAAATAATGTGCTCTTATCTTAATCATGTAAGATATAGTAAGTCATATACAAAAAGAAAACCCTAGTAACTTAGTAGCATAATTATATAATAGATCTATTAGAAGATGTGTGTTTTACATAGTTCAAGTTTTGTTGTATGATGAGTCCATATATATAAAATACATATATACTTTACTTAGATATCATCGTAAATGTGTACTTATATGAATAAAAGTAATTAATATATATATATATATATATATATATATTATTTGTCTTCTTTCTAATGATTCATTTTCTAAATATAAGAGAGAAAACTATTAGTTAAGAAAATAACAACTAAATTTTGGTTACAAATTATGTTCATAAGCATTAGTTAACATGTGAACATGTTTTTGGTTTTTTTAAACGGATCATGACATCCTTAGATATTCCAATTAATTCATTTCACTTTTTGTTGAGAAAAAAATAAAAATTATCTCGTATCTTGTACTTTCGTTTGTATTTATCTACTTATTGTTCCATGTATTAATTAAATAGTTTTTTTATAAAAAAAATAAGAATCACATCAAATGAAATATCATATTACAAAGCATTCAATGTTAAGAGAATACATATTTTTTTCTCCAATATCAAATATCAAGAAATTTTCTCCAATATCAAATATCAAGAAATAAATTATAATTATATATTAAATGAGAGGTCAAATAATTATAGAAGAGAAAAAGTTATCAAATATAAGACAAAAATAAATTACGAAATTAAGAATCAAGGAAAGTTTCTTAGATTACCTAATAAATGAAAGGTGTTTTAGTAATTTAAAAAGTAAGTATGAAAATGAGGATGAGTATTGGGACGAATATGGGGACGAAGTTAAAATTGTATAATTTGCTTTGGTATATCATTCGAGGTCTAAGGAGAGGATTCTTCCTAGTTGAAGGGTTAAGGAATCAATGTTCCAACTTCAAATTCATTGAGATAACATCATTAGGGTTAATCACCGCATCCGAGGTATTGTCCACTTTGGAACTTGGAGTTTCGTCACAGTTTTGTCCTTAAAAGACATCACAGTGGGTTAAGGGAGAAAGAAGTATATAAATTATCATTGGCTTCGAATCCTAAGCGATGTGAGACTAAATTAAGCGTACTGGAACACAAACCAAAATAATTATTTACTATATGGATTAAATTATAGACCATTTTATAAATTAAAAATTTATTGATATCTAAAGTAGTTTTTATTATTAATAAAAAATTATAAAATAGTTCCTAAATTAGTATCTAACCTTTAACTACCAAGGTTTTAGTTAGTAACTACTTTATATTTTAAATTAGTCTCTATTAGGCTTTTAAAAACTAATTTAGAATCTAAAATATTAGTAGCTCAAACTTTGATAGCTAATTTAAATATCAATTTAAAAATTATTTTATAAATTTTTATTAATAATAAAAACCAATTTAGATATCAATAATTTTTAGTCTCTAAAATAGTATCTAAATTTAGTCAATATATTGATTAATTATTTTTTGTCTCTAAATTTTATTATTAATTAATAATTTTCTTGTAGTGTTTGCTTTACAATTTTTTTCATATAATTTATTTGATTTTTTATTTTTAACTTATATATAAAAATTAATTTAACTAATGAAAATTTTGGTTTTTTCTCTTATAAATATGGATAGATAAAACCTAAATAAAAGTAATGAGTTGCACATTTCATCTAAACCTAGTCTCTTCAACTCATTCATTACTTTTTAGCAATTAAAAATCTATTGAAATGTAACAATGCAAATAGTAACCCTACTACAAAAGCTTCCCACTTGCATATCTAATATGAAGAAAAGAAGCATATAATAACAAGTGATGATGTGACACTTTAGGGGTGATATGACATCATAGTCAACTACTCACTAAGTAGTTAGTGAGATGCAATGAATACCAATGATTTTTTTCTTTTTTATTTTTTTTTATGAGCAAATGCATACCAATGATAAGCCTCCATGGATAGAACTAAGTGTTGATGGACAAGTCACCCTCATAGTCATACCACACACAACATTCTTTCTATTTCCTTCTTTATCTCTCCTCCTATATTGCTATATTTCTCTTTGAATTTCTTCAAAAAAATAATTGACTTGGTCTACCTATTTAATTTGAAAGACTATAAACCACCAAATATTTTAAATACTATATATTGTCAACACCCTTATGGGGCAACACAACATTTTGTTCAAATTCAATCTCACACTAATTTGCATATTAAATAAAATTAATTATGATTAAAAGAATTGAATCTATACTAATCTTTACACAACTTAAAGTTTAATGAAAAAGTATGAATAAGAAAGGACCTTCATAAAAAAGATATTTACTATTTTAATTCTAAACTTGTGAATTAAATAAATACTTCAGTTGAACATTGAAGTGTTTTTGAAAATAGACACCCTTAGAGACATATCGAAAAGACAACTAAAAAAGTAAAGAAAAAAGAGACTCAAGGAACCTAATAGAAGATATTCGTCCTTATAAGAATAATTAGTATTTCTTATTTTCGTTTTCAAAACAAAAAAGAAATACCATTTCACTAAAGATGTAATCTATTTAAATATTTATATGATATAAATTATAAAAAACATATGTATTATTTTCTATGTATGCACAATTTTTATATTAAAATATTTTTTAATAATTTAAATATAATATTTATATTAATTTATAAATTTAATAAATTTATTTAAATATAATATTTATATTATTATTTTATACATTTAATATGAGTATTTATAATTTTAAAAAATAATATTAAGAAAATAGTATTTAACGAGTAATATAAATTATAAATCTTCATGAAAGAGAGAGAAAAACAAAATACAGAAAATTTATTCTTGAATTTAGAAAAGTGTTATGGAATCCTTGTCTGAAATATGTTTCCAGAATACCAAATCTGAAATGCATTTTGATCTATACCCTTCTCTTATTTAAAAGCTGAAAAAGGGTAATTTTGTCATTCAAATAAGGTATTGGGTGCAATTCAAATTTGTTGAATGTAGGAAGTAATTTCCTGTATGTAGCCTATATATGGAAATATGGGCTCACAGGCATGGATTTTAGGAGTTTTTTTTTCTCTTTTGCAGTTTTGACTCCTCTGAATTTAATGTAAGAAAGTAAAAGTATAATTAAATCTATATAAAATATTTTGATTTTTTTTTTCTTTTCGTATGATATATAACTATAAAAAAAACATTTGATTTTTTATTAAGAGAATTCTTAGTGAAACTTTACTTAATTTCATCTCCAATAAACACAACAAAGAGTCATCTATAAAATTCTTTATTAAAAACATGATAATGATTAGGGGTGACAATACAAGTTGTACATATTTGGTCCGGAAAATGTAGATCAAGTGGACCTATCTCACAAAAGTAACACGGGTTGAATTTATTGACCTGTCTCGCATAAGTCCTGGTTCGCATAAGAAAATTTTATATTTTTTTTATTAGGATGTTTCTTCTTGCACCTCATCAATTTCAGAATTTAATTTCCATAATATAAAAGTGAATTCCATAAATAAAAATTTAGAAGAGAAAAAAAAAAACATTTCAGAAAAACATTTATGAAACAACTACTTTACCTTTTGAAATCTGGAACGATTATTTTGCCTTTTGGAATTTGATTTCTTGAATTGATGGGGTGCAAGAAGAAATTTGATGAAGTGTAAAAAAAAAACCCTTTCTATTATTACACGGGCTGACCTGCCCTCCCTGCACCCAAGCTATACAGGTTGTAAGACGAATATAAGTGAATTAACGAACCAAAATAATGATAGCTTGTAGGACGAATATAAGTAAATTAATGAACCAAAATAATGAGTCTGTTCTGCGTTTTTTTAACGAGTTCTGCGTTTTTTTAACGAGTTACGGATCGACCTGTTTAGACATTAGATGATATTTTGAATATGTATTTATTATTTTCAAAGTATCGAAATACTGATTTGAACTTCGAAAGAATGTTTACAAATATTTTTATTCTTATCAAAGACCTATATTCAAGATTCATTAGATACCATCCCATACAAAACACATTATTAATTTCGTTTGACGTAGAAAGAAAAGGGTTATCCATTTGACTTGAAAATGGAGAAGTTGAAGCAGAAGAACACATAATATGAATTATGAAGGCACACGTAGTTTTTGTTAATGATTTTGCGTGCACAATTCAAACTTCTTTTTCAATCACTACCAATCATCTCTTAACTTGTGTATCTCTATTTGCTTTCTACCTTACACGCACACAACTCGACAAAAACAACAACTTCATTTGAAGAAAAAGGTGTCTTTCATGACTTCAATGGGTCACAAATTTTCTATTCTATTGCTTCATTATAAGGTTAACATTTTAACGTTTTTCTTGTTCACAAAAATAGAACTTAGGTTAGTTATTTTATTCAAGGATGAAGAATAGGTTAGTTTATATTTATTTTTAAAATATTTTAATGTTTTATTTTGAAAACAAAAAGTAATTTTATATTTTTTATAAATAAATTCTATCTCTTTTTAAATGAGTGATTTCTAAAATATTAATAAAAACTAGTTAGTTTAAGTTTAAACAAAATGACCTAATTAAAATTCTTCTTAATTTATGCTCTTAGGACACCTATCAATGAGTTAAAAAATATTATATTAAATTTTGTAAATATTTATTTATGGTTCTTATAAGGTCGAGTTCTTCCTATAGTGACTTATTCGGTCTTCGTCTTTTAGTCTTCATGGTAGGCGTGGTGGTCTTCGATTGATTCTTCCTTTCACCGAGATGAGTGGGGAAACTTGCAAAGGCACTCCAACGATAAAGTTAGTCTGAGTACAATATGCAGGTGAGTGGAGAAAGAAAAATTACATTTAACGTTCTCCTATTGTATTTATACTTTTTGGATGAGACTTAACTATCATGAGAGTGCTCGTGAGTTTAAAAGAGGGCCCAATCATCTCTTAATCATGTTTTACCACTAAACTGACTTAATTACCGTTAACTGTGTATTTATGGACTGTCTTCTTGGTCATTGGACCATATCGGCCTACTCAGCTAATCGGCACACTTGTCCCCAAGCTTGAGTGAAGCGATTTAAGTGTCACGTAGAATCTTTGTAAAAGAACATTTGGTCATGTCGGCCTACTCGGCTAGTCGGCAATACACTAGTCTTTGTATTTTTTTTTATTCTTGTAGCATAAAATAATATATTAAATATATTTTAAAGGTAAGTTGTGCTACATGACCAATCACTTCATTATAGGGAATGCTACTAGAGTAAATCAAGCTAAAGGACACTAAATAAAATAAGAAAACTTGAATCCGTTAAGTTGGCGCTAATTTGATTCTAAAATATATATATAAAAAAATAGCTCAAAACTCATATATTAACAAAAACGATAATGTACGAGTTTTTTTTGTTTGTTTTTCTCTCTAATCTTGAGCTCATTCCTGCTTTTTTCCTAATCCTGCAAGTGCCTTGCATTCGTGGTGACAAAAAAGGATACTTGAAGATAAGTATTTTATGAAGCCTAGTTTTTACATTTGTGATTAGGGCATTTCTAACTAAGATGTAGTGATTGAGTTTGAAATCAGCCACAAATAATTACAAATTTATTAATTAATTAAGTACAATGAAAACAAAAACTCATGCATGAAAACAATAAAAATAAGCACAAGATCAAATCAATCCTTGCATAATGCATAACGCATAACGCACCTTGTACGAATGAGGAGAGTCGCTCGGTGATACAGCAAAGCAAAAGCAACTTACTTCCAACATTTGGTAAAGTCTATGTGCGATGGGGGAAATGTTCAGGTGTAATGCAGTGGGTGAGATGAGAGTTAGAATTTAGGGATTTTGAGGAAGAGAAAGACGGAAAAGAGAAATGAGATGTGGGTTTCATCATATAAAATAAATATTATCACTATTACTTTTAGCTTACAATGATTACATAAAGTCAGTGGTAGCTATTCAATTACAAAACGTCTATTTAGACATCTTCAAGCTCTACACTAATTTTTACGGAATTTAAGCTCGATTATACAAAATCTCTCTAAATTATACAATAATAAAATATTATATTACAAAGTTTACACTCACAGAAGTGAATATAAAATATATATTTATTGTCTTTAGAGAACACTATCACAACAATAATCTCTCTATATTTAATGTTATCTAGAAGAAGAGTTACAACACTAAGAGTTGAAGGCTTTTTACACTTTTCACATACACATGTAGATTACTAGTTATATCTCATAACATTTTTTTTACGTTGATTTTATTTCATAACCTTCTTTTATCTTTTTGCATGGAAGTGTTTCCTTACATGAGTGTCCAAAAAGGACTTTTTTAGGTTGTGTGCTTAAAACATTTTTGTGTTGAAGCTTTTTTACACTGACATACTTTATCTTATAATATAATGAGGTGATTGAATCACATTCTTTATCTTTATAATGTTTTTATATTACTTACAATACCACATAAAACTTTCACACATTGATGACGATTGGTACTCTGGCAAAATATTTATAAAAAAATCATTTTAAGTTAGTTGTATACAATAGATACTCTCATATTTTAATAAATATTAGTTTGATTGCATTTCTTTTATCTTGGTATTTTATTTTAACAAGTTAAATTTTAATTTCTATTTATTTAAATAAAAATATGTGTATTATTATTTTCTATGGTTAATGTGTAATCTATAATTTGAAGGAAAAAATGTTGTATAAACTATATAGATTACAAATTATGAAAGAGGACAAATATAAATAAGGTAATAGTATTTTGCAGTGGTGATGTATATGATTATTTTAAGTGGAGTAGTTTTTTCTCCATTATGTTTTTATTTATTTTTATTGTTGTATAGTAATACAATAATGATTTTGAGGTAAAAGATTTGAAAAATATAATTAAATATAATATAGGAATTACATATTATTATAAAATTATATGTAACACACTATTTAAATAAAATAAGCAATTTAATTTAATTTTTTATTTTTAATCCAAAATTCAAATCAAACAATTCCTTTAAGAATAGAGCACACAAAATTCTAAAAATTTAATTTTAATATTCTTTTTAGTTTTTTAACTTAATTTTCAATTACTTTTTTCATTAGTTCAATTTTAAACCTCCATCAACACATAATTTTAGATTGTTTTACGATAAGATTTGTATTCTCCTACTTATTTTCTATCATAAAATAATTTTTTATTCTGTACAACTTAATTTCTAATTAATTAAATTTATTATTGTTATTATTTCATAGTTAAATTATAAGACCTCGCTTGAATATTTCTATTGAGAAAGAGAATATATTATACTTCTTAGAAAAAAAATATAAAATGAACAAACAAAAGTCTCAAGTTAAATGAAAAAAAAAACACTTTTCAAAATTTTAGTTTTAGCTTACAATTTAAAAGTTCAATATTTTAATTTAATTTAATTTAAATACACTGACGGTATAATTTTTTTTAACATTCACATCTAATCATAAATAATAAAGTTATTGTTTTTATGATAATTACTTACAAGTTCATATTTATAATAATTTCTAGTAAAAACCATTATAATAATGTATAATTAATTAAAATATAAATTAAAAATCCATAAAAATTAACTTCTATTTTTTAAAGAATACTAAAGTAGGCTCTTTAAAAAAATTCACGGGGGTTAGAAATTAAGAATTAAAAATCCACTTATATATTAAAAAACAAAATTCAGTTTAAAAGAAAATATAAAACCACTATTGAAGAATTGAAAATATTCATGGGTTGGTGGAATTAAGAATCAAAACTCACTTTTATATTAAAAAAAAAACAAATTTTGAGTGAAAAAATAAAAATAACTTTTTCAAAGAAGAGAAAAGAATCTATAATTATTACGTATGGCAATGGCATGTTAAAATAATACTATAATTATATATAATTATTATAATTGTATATGATTATATAATTATTATAGTTTTATAATTATGCTATATACTATATAATATATTATTACAATAATAATACTACTACTAATAATTATTATTATTATTTTAAAATAAAGAGAGTAAACCACGGAATCACCTAACGCCGTCACATACGACGGCAACCCTAAAATTACGCTGACGCAGCCATTCTAACGTCGTCAAAATAGACGGCGCCGCTCCCTTCCTATTCTTCTTCTCTTTCTCTTCTCTCTCTCTCTTTCAGAAACTCACTTTCTCTCTCTACAAACTCTCTCTCTCTCTCTCTCTCTCTCTAGAAACTGAAAATTTCATTTCAAAGAGATGCTTCTCTCTGACCCTTGTTTCCCTTAAAGGTAACTTTCTCTCATATTCTCTCTCTATTAGAAAACATTCATTATCATAAAATATAATGAGGTGTTAATTTGTAATAATTTATTTTTAATTAATGTATTAATTACTGCTAGTGTCATGGGAATTTGGTGTTTTTTGAGTTTTGAGTGTATTTTTGTTTCTATAATATATGGTAAAACTTGTATTATTTATTTTAATTTTAATTACTTAAGTTAATGCAATATTGGTTGTTAGTGTTGTGGGAATTTGGTGTGTTTTGAGTTTTGATTGTGAATTCCGGGTTTTCTGCATTGATTTCGGATCGTTCTGACTTTTTGAGTGTGTGAGAGTGAGTGTTGAGTTGTTTTTTTTTCTATTTTTGGGGTGTTTGATTAGATCATATAAGGAATTCTTGAAATTGTGTTTAGTTGTTTCTTTTTGGTTCATCATGCTGTTTTGTTTTCTTCCGAGAGTTTTCTTTTTCAAGTGATATGAAGTTGGTAACACCAATAGTAAGGTGAGAATGGAATGCTTGTGTTTTATGGAGTTTGTTGATGAAGTGTGGTTGGTACATAGACACTTCTATGATATGGCTATGCTGAATGAACTCTTTTGAATGGTGTTCATTTCACGGTTTGATTTTTTGATTCCTTTTGTGGTTGTTTTACAGGTTAGAGGGGGATTTGGCTTAAAATTTGGATGAAAGTTTTGGGATGAGTTTCTGTTTACAGTTTTATATGATAAAGTTTGGCGGGTTTGAGCCGGAGTTTACACTGGAAAACTAATCTATTTCAGAAAGAAAAAGGATTTATGAGGTTTTTTTATCATTAAATGAATATTTACTATTAATCTTTATCTTCTGTTCTGATTTAATTTTTGGTCTGGTATTTCAATTTGGAAGAATATGTTTAACTGAAGCAAGAATACTGGTTGAGTAATGATTCTCTGTTATAGGGATAGAGCTGTGTTCACCAGGGTGATGAGGGTGCAATTGGTGATTTTGTTGATGTAAGAAGCTGTATACTGCTGTCTATTTCAGAATGGGTGCCGTTTGTTGTGTTGCTGCCAAAGACAAAACTTTACAAAGTGCATCACCCAGTGAAATCATGCATCGGAATATTCGATATTCTCCGACGTGGAACTTTAGGTGGGATCATCGAGGGCGTGTAGCTGGTGAAGATACTGCTGTAACTTGGTTTTCTAATGGTATTAGCAGGAATGATGGATTGGAGAATAAAAATGAACCCTCTTATGTATCCGAGGATGGAAGCCCGTTGCAGAATTATCAAAGGAGTAGATCCCAAAAATCCCCAGTCTCAGAAGGAACTGCTAGGAACCTGATAAATTCATCTTCAGGTAACTTTAATCAAATCAACTCCCTGGTTTTAATCATAATTCGTACACCAACTCGGGTTCGAATGTTTAGGATTGGAGTTTTATCAGTCGTTTCATTTTCTCTTCATTTCTTATTTAACGAGGTAAATGCAAAAGCTATTAAATAGAGTGTAAACATGGCGATGTATTCTCACGTATGTTTCTTTCTCAAGCTATCAGACACAAGAAAATATTGAAATTAGCAGAAAACATGGTTAAAATTTTAATTCAACAAACAGAACAGATTTAGCTTTTTATACCACGCTAACACAGTAGCAAGTCTGTAGGACTTAGATTAACCATTTCTGACACAATGGAGCCCTAAAAAATTAACATTTTGGAGTAAAATGCTGCATGGCATAAATTAATGTTTGTTAACTTACACTACAATTACTATTCACAAACCAAAATAATGGAAAATGAAGATGGTGAGCTGGAAAACACCATTCAATTATCTAGAAATGTAGGAATTATTTTTGGGTTAGACATCGGGTGTTGGCATGTGACAATTTGACAATTTCTCAGTTAGTAGAAGAAACATATGCTGAAACAGGGTTTTGAGTAATTTAGATTAGTAGTTTGGTGTAAGATACCAGCTTCTGAGAGTCTGTGTTGTAAGTTAGATTATCCTTTTTCTTTTTCCGGAGAAAGGTGTTGCAGGTGATAGTTAGAAGAACAGCATAAACTGAAATATAAATGAGAGCAATTTAGTTTCATGTCTCTTGCAATTAAGTTGTCAGATTTTCTTAGACATTCCATGTGGAATAGTCTTTCTTGTTGGCCAAAAGGAGGCGTTGCATATGATATGACCATGGAAGAAAAGCATATACTTATCTCTTCATTGAAATAGATTATTGGTTTATTTTGCTTGATTGATGTTTGATAATCTGGCATATATGTTTGTGTCAATTGTGTACACATGATTAAGTTAATAAATCTCTCTCCAGTTCACCACAGGGCCTTTTTTGAAATCATAATAAAATAAAAGTTGTGGACTTATGTCTCTTCATGAGACTGGGCTATAATTATGTACTTTTAAGATTGCTCCTTCTCTAAAAAATATTTTTTCTATCCTGTTTTAATTATTCCATTGGTAATTTATTATGTTCTCACCTGGTTGATTTATAGATCTGACATGTTTTTTTATGTTTATCTCAGATCAAACTATTTCAAGGAATGTCTTGACAAATGAGAGCGTGGAACAGGTGAGGTTGTAATTATAAAGGAATCTGCTGTTATTTTATGTTTCTATCAGTAGTTTCTATCTGATTTTTTGGATACACTTCGTACATCTGCATTACTATGCAGGCGAAGAGGTTGGCTGAATCATCAACAATATCATGCCCGTATCCCACAAAACCCCTACATTCATTGCCTTCTACTTCATCAGTATCACCTCAGCCATACGATAGTCACCCATTTCCATCCAGCTCAACCACTTCAAGGTGGGCTTGCCATTCCACAGGAGAGCAACTATCTTGTCAAGTTTCTGATAGCCAAATCTTTGGATATAAGACGCCTAGCAACTCTTATGTATCTGAAGAGAGGCCAGTGTTTCCTTCGTGGAGCAATGAATCTGGTATGCACTCCCATGGTGGGTCTTCAGGTAATTGGTCTAGGTCTGGCTTTTCTGAGCTGACAGGCAGTTCCCTCAAAGAAAGATGGTCATTTGATAGTGAGTCATTTGGTTTCAATTGTGAAAGGCTGGTTAGATCCAGTAGTCAGTTTTCAAATTCTCCAGTTGATTTCCAAGCATGTGGTGTTTGCTCAAAACTTTTAACTGAGAAATCTTCTTGGGGGTCCCAAAAGATAATTGCTAGTAATGACCTTTCTGTAGTTTCTGTCCTTATTTGTGGGCATGTTTATCATGCTGAATGCTTGGAGAGTTTGACACCTGAAGTCAACAAGTACGATCCACTTTGTCCAGTTTGCACTTTTGGTGAGAAATATACTCTTAAGTTGTCTGAAAAAGCTCTGAAAGCTGAAATGGATTTGAAGGCTAAAAATAAGAAATCAAGGAACCAAATTGTGGACAGTGATATTGACGATAATTCTGTTGCGCACGAACATTTTAGAGAAAAATGGCGTCAAGCTAGTAAAGGTCTTGGAATTGATTCTAGTTCTAGTGGGAGAAGCTCTAATGGGAAACCTTTTCTTAAGAGACATTTCTCATTTGGCACAAGGAGTTCCAAATCCATGCTAGATAATCAGTCAACCCCGAAGAAAGGCTTCTTTTGGGCAAAATCTAGTAGAGAATAAGCTGCTATGGGGTTGTTGAAAGGTAAGTTCCATTTTCTTTATTGTTTTGCTTTCCAATTTATGACAATAAGAATATTCTACTTTTCCCTGTCGTAGTTGGCAGGTTATTTCTGACCTGCATGTTCATAAACTAGTGAAAAACAAATGTGTCTATGGTGAACCAGCTGAACCATTTAAACTGATTACACGGTTGAAGTACTTCACCTTTTTACCCTCCATTAGAGCTTTTAAAATTGTTTTGGTTTAATTTAAACATGTTTAAAACTCAGACTTTCTCTATTAATTTGTCCAATGGAGGGAAAATGATAGTGTGTGATGCAATGAACGGTTTAACTCCAATTTATATCTAGAAGCTTTTCCCTTTTACCCTTTATATTTTTTGTGCGTTTGCATAGGATGAGAAATTTTACCTCTTTCTTTTTAGTTATTTGATGTGCCACTGGCATAGCTTAGACTCCAATACAGTATATTTTTCATTTCTTTTACGTGCTAAATCATTTTGGTTATGTTAGAACAAATTTTAAATATTATTGTCTGTGGTTTTATTTATTTATATGAAAATATTTGTAAAATTTTCCTGGTTTTCTTTTTACATGTCTATGACAACCCAGGTTCAACCTAGTTAAAACATAAAATCTTTAAAATCTCTCTTGTTATATTATCTGTTTAATTTTTGAAAACATTGTCTGGCTTATATTCAGATTTCTCTGGGTTTGATTCCTTGGTACCATGCACCAGAATTTGACTTCCAAGTTAAATATTTTGAAAAATTGAGCTCCAGAACTCCTCAGCAATTATTTTGCAACTTAATTTTTCTTTATTTCTCCTTAAAGCAGGTTCCGTTGTTGAACTTCTACACAACCTAAGATAAAATGACCGAGGAAATGGGAAGATGACATTCATCAAGCTTTGATTTATGATCTGTATACACTAATACATGATTTCTAAAGGTTTAGAAGCTGGACTTTCTCTGTAAAGAAGAAATATGAAACTGAAAAGATACATATAGGAAGACAAAGATAGTGTTTAGAAATCAATGGTTTTGTTATTTTGTACAGATTGATTAGTTTATTGCATATGGATATAATTCATTCTTGAAAGATGTTCTGTTGCCCCTTGTTCTACCTTGTTCTACTGTTATGTAATGCAGTGTAAATGCCATAGGCCATTAGAAGTTTCTGGTGTTGTGCTATGGTCTCCAAAGATTGTTTGGCAATAACATTTAGTTGGAATGACACAAATTTGTTGTTAAATTGTGATATGTGAAGAACACTTAATCACTTCAAACATTTTATTTACCTTATTGTATTATCTATTATAGATATACTTTCCTGTTCTCCCTTTTATCTCTCTAATGTTCTGTTTGGTTGCTGGAAAATTGAAAATTAAGTGGATCAGGTTTTACTCTTTTTTTTTTCCACATAAATAATGGAAGAAATAGAGGTAAAATGATGACTGAGAAATTAAGTGGCAAAAGTACCCATCAATTGTCATGAGGTCTTGTAAAAAAGAAATGGTTTGTGATAAGTAAATTAATCTTTTTCTTTCATTTAGGATCAGGAATTCATATTTTCATTGCTTTATATGGTCATTTTTTTATAAATCTCTCAGGTTAAATATTAATAAAACTTGATATTTCAAATTAGATTCACACTTTACTTTAAATAATAACAATTATGTTTATCACATGAAACTTAAGATCTCAATTAAGATCTCAATTAGGCTGAGATTTCAAATAACAACAATTATTTATTTTCACATGAAAAAAAAATATTATTTAAAAAAATAAACAAAATTACTTATGAGTTATGTGCATTAAATATCTTCTCCTTTTCATTTTTTAAACCAAATTGGCAGTTTAGTTTGATATTATAATTTATGGAGGTGGCTACCTATAACAATATCTCCCATCCTTAGTAATTGTCTTATCTCACCTACACCTACCTCACATTAATAATGATTAATAATTATGTAACCTTCAATAATCTTTTTCTGAATAATTATTTTATTGAAAATTGAATTTGTGATTTTCTCTCTCATATTAATTGTTGAAGTTTTAATATGAATTTGGATCTAACCTTTATCATTTGGTTAAAACTATAAATAATAGTTAGTTAGGATGTAACTCATTTAGAGTCTAAGATATACCTAGTTTCTATCAAATGACAATTGATATGTGTAACAAATTCTACTTAGTTTTCTATCATACACAAATTTTCTACTTAATTTTCTATCATTTCTCACTTTCCTATTTTGATTTCTTATTATCAAACGAAATCAAGATGACTAATTAACAAATAAAAAGTTATGTTTAAAAAAATGATTCCTCAAAAGAAAAAAATTGTTTAAGGATCATCTTGTTTTTTTTTTATTTATTTAAAATCATGTTACAAAATGCAAATTTAATAATATGCATTTTTCTTAGTGAAAAAAATGGGTGTTAAGAACCCTAGTTCAAATCAATGGATTTGTTGTTGAAATGGTTCATGCTTTTGCCATTCTTGTGATGTTGGAAGCAAGATTAATTTATAATTAACCTTTTACAAACATGGGTTGCACGAACTAGGTTTCATGTTGCTTGTTGACTCCATGTTGAATCAAATCACATCACCAAAAACTATTCAAAAATCCAAAAATACACTTACTTTGATGCTACTTGCGTGCACGTTTCAATTAGTGCTTGCTTTTCTTACTAATCTTGATTAACTTCCACTAACAACCCCTCACTAATCCTAACTACACATCACTTTAAAGAAGATATTTCTTAATTAATCATCTCTAATACTAATTATTGGGTCACAAAAAAGTCTTATCTTTAATCACACCAAGGTGATACGTGGTATCTTTTACGTATAAATTCTTTTAAGTCTTTAATAAGACTAATTAATTAAATTGTATAGTTACGTGACTTTGGTGATAACAACAAATATTTTTAAAAGAAATTAAAAACTAAAAATTCATGTAAATTATTCAAACTCTTCACTTTTAATATATTTCTCTTTCGTGTTATAAGATAATTAACTTAATAATCAACTTTAGTGGTTACAAGAGATAGTAACTTGTATGATAAAAAATTAGGGTAAGAAAATATAAAATAAATTATATTAAAAGAGGAATTCTACCATTAAACGATTATGAATATTGAATAAACTAGTTTAGATGTATTTTTTAATTAATATAATTTTAAAAAACAATTAATGTTATTGATATGTACTTTTAAGCTATCTTTAATGCGTATTTAATATTAAAATTAAAAATTTATCTCAACAAGAAAAAATCTTTTAGAAACTAAATTTTTGGTTTCTAAAATGATAAAATTAGTCACTAACTTAATTAGAAACTAATAATTTTAAGTGACTTCATGGTTGCTAATTTTAGATACTAATTTAGATTCTAATTTAGAAACCAATTTAGTTACCATTAAATAAAAACAAATTTAGTGACCAAATATATAGAAACTAATTTAGTGACCAATTATATAGAAACCAAATTAACAACCAATTTCATTGAAACCAATTTAGTAACCAAAATACATAAAAACTCATTTAGTGACCAAATATTCACTACAAGAAATTTGCTATTTAAATATCGATTATTACATACGGATTCAAATCCGTATGTAAAGTGAACATTACATACGAATTTGAATCCTTATGTAAAGTGACGTTACATATGAAATTATTGTTATTGTCATCTCCAAGAACTCTAACCACATAAGTTCCCTATTTCATTTCATCTTCTTCATCCATTTTCCCTTTATTCCAAATTACCCATTTTTTGTTCTACTTGTTTTTTTTCACTTTCAATCGGTGCAATCTCTTCCTTATGATGTCCTCTTTCATTTTCTGCACTTATATTCAATTTTAATTGGTGCAAATTGGTTGTTCTTGCTGTTTTTGTCACGTCCTCCATGGGTATAATTCCTATATGTTGTGTTCTTGAGTTTCTATCCATGGGTTGTTGTTCAAAATGGGTTTCTATGTGAGTTTGGCTTGGTTACTTGTGTTTTGGTGAGTTCTTGAATGTTAAGAACATTGATCCAATTC
>Ga0123342_1004777_pt1 | contig 20338 bp, 18 predicted proteins | sample Turbeawhitnodule_FD_89960 | JGI IMG/M metagenome (GOLD analysis project Ga0123342, IMG submission 89960) | Root nodule microbial communities of legume samples collected from Mexico - Turtle bean Mexico white nodule | ecosystem: Host-associated > Plants > Roots > Nodule | place: Mexico: Nepantla... | reverse complement strand
GTTTCATGTAAAAACAATCTGTTCTTTTGCCTCTGATATACTGAAAATTGTGTGTTCTTGCGAAAATTTTATAAGCTCAATTCACCCCTCCCCTCTTGAACTTAGACACTAATAGACCCAACACTTTCTAATAAGGGCCTGTTAGAGCTACGTACTAGGATGAGCAATGGAAGAAAGGACGAGTTTTGGACATGTTTTTGAAGCATTCTTTTTTGTCCTTGAAGCAACAATGACCACAGTTTACTGCATAATCATGCAGTTAAGACTGGTGCATAAAAGATCATGGAGAAAAGGGGATGTTTTTATCACTCACTAAGGTATACATGTATGTTGCTTCGAGTGGTGAAAAATTTGATATGTTATGCATATTCCTTTACAGCAAAATCAATATAAGCTGAGACGTAAGAACTGGCAGTGAAAATTGTGATGTTAAATGCAGATAAGGACAAAAAGGGATGTTAAACTGGCAGTGAAAAGTGATGTTATGCCTTATTCTACACAGATCAAGTCTTTGACACAGGACCAAAAGCGCTAAGCACACAGGCAAGCATTGGTATGAAGGATTTTTCAGACTGGTGTTCTTTTAATTGAGGAAAGACAACGTACATCAAGGCAATGCTTTTATTTTGCCATTATATTTTTGAAGTAATGCTGTCAAAAGAGATTTATGCAGTTTATGCTGCATAATTCTGCAGCAAGCGTAGCAATCCAAATACTTGTTCCATTGATGATTGTAATTGTTGCTTTGGATTCCTATAAACTTTGTGAGGTTGTTCTGTATAAAGGAACACTCCTTTAATTTATTTATTTTTTTCCGGAAAAAATTAAAAACACCCAACAACTGTTATGGTGAAGCTGCGCAGGGTGACCTTCAAAACAGTTAACACTTACTTTTCAAAGGAATCTAAAGGGAATCATAGACCTAGTTTTAAAAATACCATCGTTAAAACAAGCATAATCGACCCTCTTATTCGTCCGCTTCATGTTTGCAAACGGGTTCATCAAGCTCACACGCTTGAATAAGAACTTCCTTTTCACAGTCTTACTTATAGTCTGCGTATTGCAAAAAGGCATTAATTTTCTTGGGATAAGTGTAACCAAAAGTTTATCTACAATTCCATATTAGCTTGTATCTTCCAGGCCTAGATCATACATAGACGCATGAGACCCAAGTTAAATATGTTCCAATTCGACACATGAGAAAGTAAAGTAAAAATGAAATTTCCGAAGTACTTGCAGTTATTTCCTAACCAGAAAACTCTAGAAATTAAGGCAGGAAACTTTTGGAATTAAGCCTTTTCGCCTTTTGATCAACTTAAGACTCGGGGATGCTGTGAACCCGTGTAGCACAAGATGCTCGAACTAAAGCCAGTCATCCTTGTGTTGACCTACCTTTTCGTGTCCGACCAACCCTTGAACATACCTATAGGCCAAACACTAAGAAAAAAGACCAAATGTTTCAATGGACGACCAACCGTCTAGGGACGCCCCTTGGACAAACTAGTCCGCAAGAAAATGTGATTTATTACTATTCTCACCAAGATGAGATTGAACTGAATTCAAGTGCACTCCGACTGATTTTCTTTCAAGTTTTAGTGATTCAATTCAAAAAAATGAGAAGGATCTATCTAAAAAAATACTTTGACGTTCAAGTTAGTAAAAACATCAAATTTTATGTATCTAGTGAGTATTATACAAAAATTCGAGTTGAGATTCCTTCCTTCAGCTCGTCATCTATTTCTAAGTCTTCATGGATTTTGTCACTGATTTTTTCTTAGTTTTAATATAGGGTAGTATCATGGTATTCTCTCACAAAATCGGAATAGCATCTATATAAATCGAAGTATTATTTAATCTAATCAGAATATTTATGTAATAAGGAATATTAGGCAAGTAAATCATAGCATTTACATTATATAATCAGAATTATTACATATTAATAGGATTGATTTCCATAAAAAAAAATTGTGCGATTTTAAGATAGTAATTTTCCTAATTTATTTAACGTGTCTGTTTAATGGCTGTGACGTCAGAAATTTATTATTAATTCCCAAATTCTTTATATTTCTGCGATTCATTCTGGAAATTGGGCCTAAACCCATCTTTCCCTGATTGAGTTCGGATCAAAACCCGACTGATCCGAACTAGAACATTACAATTACCGAAATTTTCTGGATGAATAGAATAAAAGCTAAGCATGTACCCCAAGAGATAAAATATGGTACCTTAGACCGTTCCTAGTGAGTTTAAAAATAATACTCCCTACTATTCCCTATAAATACAATGCTAGTGGACTGAAGAGGAATCCTCCATAGTAATCCAATTTAAAGATCATCGAATAACTCATTGGTTTATACCAGTCACGACAGAACTGGTCCAGCAAAATTTCTCAAATTGCACTATTTTATTTTTGTTCATGTTAATGCGTTTGATTGCACCGAACAAACTCTACTTCACGAATTGAATGTTGTTTCAAACTGTGTAGAACAATTTCTCTGAACAAATGTTGTGACTTTTAGTTCACGCAAGAATGAACTTCTCCTGTTTGACAAATTGCTTCAATGGAATTCCCACAAATTCAATCAAATGACTCTAATTCAGCATAAGCTTCACGTCAAAAACGTAATCGCAGCAACTTTCCCAGAACGTCAAAAAAATAATTGCCACCGCAGCGAGCTGCTTCAAACAATCATCAGTCAGAGAATGATTCAGTTGCTTCCACGGAAAAATATTAAAATTGAAGCAGTTGCTTAATCAGTGAAAATGGCATAAACGGTGAACCTTGATGGACATAGATTGAGGTTCATATACACTCTTGAAGAGTTTGTAATTTCAGCCACGACACTAATCAACTTCTCTCGTTTTGAAAATTCACAGGCACTAAACAGCGATCATCCATGAACAATTCCGATCAGAATCACTCAAAAAAGAAATTGTGTATTTCCGGCCACCGAACACGCAATTACAAAAATCGACTAGGCTCAATGGAAGGCAACGAAAACTGTAACTCATAATCAAATAACGTGTAACAAAAAACATGATTCGAGTAACGGAAAAAGATAAAAACACAAATTGCTAATTGCAATTCCGAAAAAAATTAAGTTGTGAGAAAATTGTCGTAAATTCCGAAACTAAGCTCTGATTACAAAGGTTGGAATTACTAATCTTGTTTAAGGTTGTTCCAACAATTTCCTCAATTAATAAAACAGAAAATGCAGAAATGATTATAGATGAAAAAACTCTAATATAATACACTAATAAGAGAAATTGACGAATAAAGAAAATTCTAATAAAAAACTTATATAAATTTTTTTAAAAAAATATTCAAAATCCAAAATCAACAATGTACTTGTGGGTTTAAAAACGTCCAACATTTCTCTTAAAAGTTGCAAAAAAAACATTTAATTATACAAAAAACATATACAACCTAATAAAAACTTAATACAAATAAATAAAAAATAAGTTTAAAGTCGAAAACAAAAAATAAAAATATAAAATTATTATTTTAACTCCAGATCTTCTCTCTAAAAGGTCTCATCCATAATATCATCAATGTTTATGATTTTAAATTATAATAAAGTAATATGTGTTAATATTAATATATAATTATTTGTTTAAACCTAAAAATATATATTAGTTTAGAGTTCATTGTTTGATTGCTTATAAAAATCATGAATTGAAAATTAATACCTGCTACCATCTTTGAAAAACTCATAACCGTGTTATTTATTTGTGAGTGGAAACTATTTTTTTATTAGAAATAATATAATATATTTTTCACTTAAAACAAACTTGGTTGACAAAAAATTGCTTTGCAATTTATTTGTTTGAATTGTTAATGTATATGTGTTACAGAGAATTTTGCTCTTGACCAATTCTTTGAAATAATTTTTAAAGGTGTCGCGTAGCTCAAACAATTCAACTTATGAAATGAATGATTTCCTTACACTTTTGGTTTTGAAATGAATTTCTATATAAACACTTGTTTTAAAAATCTAAATAAATACAATTTTAAACTATATATAATGTCTTTGAATAAAAATTTGAAATAAATAAAATTTTAACTTATTTAAGTTTTTAAATAAATATAAATTTTAAAATATTTATTGTCCTACTTAAATAAAAATTTGAAATAATAAAATTCTTAAATTAATCAAAATTTAAAAAAATATAAATAGATTATACATTAATATTGTGTATTTTAGATATCAATATTTTATACAAACTATATATGGTGTTAATATTACATTACAGGATTTGTACCTGCGTTTGCAACTTATAAGGATTTTAAATTTGTTAACTCTCAAATTTTGAAAAGTACAAAATATGAATACGAAATGAGACAAATAAATCAAGAATGGAAAAAATTGTGTACGCTAAACATGATTAAAAAAGACAACAATATTTTCTTTGAAATACATGTCAACTAACAAAATTCGAGTAATTATTTTTTTTATGAGAATTTTTTTGTAAATAAGTTATTTTTTTATTGATTCTACTGATTTTTTCTCATACTATACATACTAATTAAATTTACAAACAAATTCTCACCTCCAATACATTAATTCAAGTTCAATTTTAACTAGTTATATTTATTTATAGAAATTAATAATTAATATTTTTTAGCGAATATTTCAAATGTCTAATTTTGCAAATAATTCATTTTTAAACTTATTTCCACGGGTTAAAATACTAGTTCACATACCTACTAATAGGTTGAAAAGACGTTTTTCTGGTTTTTCTTAAGAAAATAAGTGTTTGGAATTATTTCTTCAAATATTTTAGCATGAGTGATTTACTTTTGATGGTGGTCTCAAATGTTAAATAAAACTACTAATTGTGTATCTCTATTTGTAATAGTTCTATTATGCAAGTTTTATATGGTTCTTTTTGTAAGTAGATTTGAAATATTTGTTCTTCTTCAATAAAAAAAAATATTTGAGATATATTTTTTATTCTTTATTTTCTGAAATAGTAACAACAGTAATTACGAAATACTATAAACTGTACTTTTAACTTAATATTATCTAAACCATCCCATATTCTCCATAAATAAAATTATACCAATAATTAATAAAAGAATAGAACAAATAATTTAGAGCAAACGTATAAGTAGAAAATAATTTCAACACAATTGAATTTTATCAGGGGAAAAGTTGAACATCTACTCCAAAATTAGACTGAGTACCCAAAGGAAAAAAGGAAACAGAAAAATTGAATCATATGATAATAAATGTGAAAAGAATCAAAGAAAGTGAAATGACAAAGAAAGTTTTTTTATCAGCAATAAAATGAAAAAAAGTAGAAAAGAAAACAAGAGAAAAGTTGAGAGAATAATAATCTAATTGAGTAAATGACAGTAACAATTTAATTATTAAAATAATGAAACTTATAAATCAGTCCTAAATGAATAACTATTAAGAGAATGTATTAGAATAATTATTGTTGAATAATTTAATGATAAATTAATGTTAAAGTCTACAACTTCATATCAAATTAATCTTTGAAAAATACTTAAATTTGAACTTTATTAATTAAAATTTAATGACAAAATACATTACAAAGAAAATCATGAAATAAAAACTAATTTTTAGAGACCAAAATAATTAGTTACAATAGTAACTAAATTAGATATCATTTTAGAAACTAAAAAAGAATTGATTTCTAAATTAGTTTCTATTATTGTTAAATAGTTTCTAAATTGGTATTTAATTAGCAACCAAGTTTTAGAGACCAAATTTAGAAACTAAATAATTGGTAGTTAAAACCTTGGTTGCTAATTAGATATCAATTTAGAAACTATTTAACATAGAAACTAATTTAGAAATCAATTTTTTTCTCTAAAATGGTCTCTAATTTAATTACTATTGCAACTAATTATTTTGGTCTCTAAAAATTGGTTTCTATTTCATGATTTTCTTGTAGATAATTTTACTTAACTTAATCATAAGAAACAAAATAGATTAATTATAATTTTTGTTTAGAGTAAATTATCATTATTACTACAAAATAAATAAATAAACCATTTTACCCTAATTTAATCTATAACTCATGTATATTATTCAAGTTACTTCCATTAATAATTATCCCAAGTATCCAATAAATGATCCAACTAAATGTGCTAAAACATTACTTTATTCCACCCAAACATATTATTAAACCCAATCAACAACAACAACAATGAAAACACGAACATGCTTCAACACAAGAACTAATGATAAACATAGACGTTGAACTCAACAACATTATTCCTGGTTTGTGGATCAGTGAAGATAGTGGTAGAATCAATATACCCAGTAGCAAATCTAAACACACCAGTGCCTCCAATCACTGGCATCTCCCTCACCTTCTGCTGGATGGGGCTTCTCCCCAAGAACGTGATGGTGCTACCATTATACTTCCCTTCGGTCAACGCAAAGCTCATAATCACCAAAAGGTTAAACTCCGTTTGTGACGTAGAAGCAACTAACCCTTCGGCTCTTCCCACAACCTTCGAGTTCGACTCGGGTCCTACGGTCAACGCGTTGTCCAAGACTGCCACAGAACCGAAGGAAGTGGTTGTGTTGTACTTTGGGAGTGATGGAATGATTCGAACCGTGGTGGGGTTGCTTCCGTTGAAGGATTCGTGCCAATAGAACCTGAAGTGGCTAAGTGTAGGTTTCTTCTCTATGGACTTAGGGTCTAATGAGCCCACGAAACCAGTGTTTTCTTCTCCTGAGATGGTGAGGGCGTAGTAGGAGATAAAAATGAATGGTATGAGGAATTGGGTGGCCATGGTTTTGGTGGTTAAAGGAAGTGGATTGTGTGAAGAGAGTACGCTAGAGTTTATAGATGAGAGGGGTGTTGAAGAAAGTTGGGAAGAGATGAGAAGTTTGACATAGCACCCTAGTTCGTAGGAGAGTTGAATGAAGACAAATGATAATGTTTTTTTTTTCAACAAAAAATAAAATAATAATTAAAAGAGATACTTCAGGTATCCAACCTTATACAAGTACCAAAGACAAATGATAATGTCTTGAATTTGCATTCAAAATATATATATGGTTTTGACCCGGTTACCTTTATTGAGTTGAAAACAATGAATACTAAAAGTATTGTTTGTTCTCATTTATACAAACTTTGTATCTAACATTTTGTAACTAGTTAATGAAATTTAAGCGTGCAAAGCTCACATTACATAGAAATGGCATGAGTAATATATAAAAGAAATTATAAATTTATTATCTTAAAACTTTGAATGGACGATGATAGTATAATTTTGTATAAAGTTAACTTGTGAATCATTATTTTATTATTTTTGTCCTTTTCGGATATTCTAACACTTATCTTCTTGGATCCGTTTCTTTTTGTAATGGTATACACTACAAGAAAATAATAATTTAGTTACTGAATTCAGCGACCGAAAATAAGTGATCTCTGTTTGCAACTGAAATAGCCACCGAATACCTGAATGTCAAATCTGCGACCGACATAGCGACCGACAGAATTATTAATGATGTTAGTTAGTTTTGCGACCGAATCAACGACCGAACATGACAGTGACAAAACCATCAGTCGCTAATGTGGTGGTTGTTTTTAATAAATTGGGAAAAAGACATTTGCGACCGAATTAGTGACCGAATATGTTTATTTTTTAGCCACCGATTTTATTTCGATCACTAAATATTATTGCTTATTTTCTGCCACCGAATTAGCCACTGAATATGTTTGTTTTTTAGCCACCGATTTTGTTTTGATCGTTAAATATAATTGTTTATTTTTGCCACCAAATTTGTTTTTTTGTAGTCACCGATTTTGTTTTGGTCGCTAAATATAATTGTTTATTTTTGTCACCAAATCAGTCACCAAATATATTTATTTTTTAGTCACCAAATTTCTTTTGGTCACTAAATGTAATTTTTTATTTTACTAATAATAATAATAATTCATTTTTATTTTAAAAAACTATACAAGGATCATACTCCGGATATTCATGAGTAGTCATACGTTTAAAAAATAATTAGTTGTATTAATGGTTTCTTTTTCTATTTAAAAAATATGTGTCAATTATATTTATAATTTCTTTAAATTTAAATAAAATTAATTAAATATTATTTTTAAAATATCAGCTCAAATAAAAAATTCTAAATAAAATTACATAACAAAATATTATTATTAAAAAAATTAATCCTTTTAAAAAAAAGTAAATTACGCCACATAATTAAATTTAAATAAAATTATCTCTTTAAAATAACTTTAATTTTATAAAAGTAAATAAATTTTTAGATTAAATTGTAAATAATATTTTAATTATTAATATTTTTTATTAATAGCACTTTTATACTTGTTTCTTAAAAAAAAAGTTGTTTAAATAAAAATTAGTAAAGAGGTAATAAATATATGCAAGTCATGAAATTAGTAATAGTTTTATTAATTCCTAATAATAAATAATGTAATTAGATAAAATATTGGGATGTTGAAATTAATTTTTTTTTTTTTTTAATGAACTAGAAACTCTTGATAATTATTATTTTAAAAAAATTCTCTCACTTTTGCACTTCTTTAATCTTTTTGTTAGGTTTTAGGTATTGAATGAGGATGAGGAAGCTACAGGTGCTGGTCATGGTGCGAACGAAGGTGCGAGCGGAGGAGGAGGAGGTTGCGGGTGGTTGTCGTGAGGCGAGTGGAGGTGTGAACGGAGGCGAGCGGAGGTGCGAGCGGAGGTGCGAACGAAGGTGCGAACGGAGGCTAACAGATGTACGAACGGAGGTGCGAACGAAGGTACTTTGATTGCTTGCATTAATTTTTTCCTCAAGCCTTCTGTCACAAAAATAGCATAAATCTAATAGCTGAAATCAGAGGCAGCTTCTACGGAACAAAGAATAGTTCCCAAAATTTTCTTGCCCGTCATGGGACTATAAGGTAACTCCACAAATGACTTATTTTGTTCTTTAAACTTTAAAAATACACAATGCAAAATATAACTTTATTGTCAGATTCCCTAAACATATTGATAGTGATTTAGTTCCACAATTTGTGAAAAGCTTGGATGATAACCTCTTGCTGCTCTATATGGTCAAATTTGATGCTTGGATATTTTAAGCCGGTTCGAAAAGTGTACTTTGAGTTGGTTGATTACTTAGAAGCTGATAAGGCCTTTGGCCTTGCTTGCCAGATCATGCCTTATAGTTTGGAAGGAATGGATGTATACTCAACAGTCCTTTATGTGAGTTTATATTACATTCATTAGTTTCTGTAATATCATATATTGTATAATGTACCGACCCGTCCCCAGACGTTGACTAAAGTCAAAGTCAAGATTGAAGTCAAACACATGGTGGGACCCACCAAGGGGCCCAAGGGAAAAAAGTCAATAGGTTGACCATCTTGGGCGTCACCAGGTTAAGGCGTCGCCAGGTTGAGGCGTCGCCAGGATAAGGCGTCGCCAGGTTGAGGCGTCACCAGGTGGAAGCGTCGATGATGTCACCTCCCGATACCCACGGGTAGGAAAGACCGTGGAGGGGGCGACACAGTAAGAGGCCACGGTACGGTCTAGGAGGCCTCGGGCCCCGGTATCTCAGAACAGAAATAAAGAGAAGAAAAAGGTGCCTTCAAGGCCATAGTTCCAATACCACTAGGGGGTAACCTGACTCATGAAATACCCACACCATCTCTGGAGAGTCCCTGGGACAGATACGACCCAGGAGAGGGCCACGCCCAGGGGCGAACCATGTGCGTAGTACGAGAGGAAGGCAAATACACTCCCAGGGGCAAGTGACTAGAGGCTGGGGCATATAGGTTGGTACCCAAGTAGTCACCCGTTGCGCCAGATGCACTCCAAGGAAGGAAGGCTTACACGCTGGGATTTCCCTAAGTTGGGTTACAGCGCTGTAAGGCCTTCCACGTGTCAGTTGCGGTTAAGTCAGGAAGGCCACGTGGCAGTGAGCACTGAAGCATCAGGGTATATAAGCTTCCTTGAAAGCTTAAGTGAGGTACGCTTTATCAGTTGCACGTTTTTACTCACTGAACACACTCTGGTTATTTGCTCGCTTATTCATTCTGCGCACAAGTGATTAGAGAGAGAAGAGAGGAAAGTTAGTTACGAGTTAGTTACCACCTTCAGAGCATTCAGTTACGGTGCTCCGATACGGAGGTGGTTGGCGTTCTTGCTTGCTGACTTGATCGTCAGAGTGGAAACGACCGCGACGGCGCCCCTTTGCTCTTCCTTGTTTCAGGTATTCACAGCGGAGGTTGATGAAGATCTGAGTCGGTGACGAAGGTGTCCCTGATCGCGAGTTAAAGTCACACACCAAGATCTCATCGGTCAACCGGCATGAACTTTTGGCACGCACCGTGGGGCACGATTTAAAACATCAGCTCCCACCGCAAGTGTTGGAGGTTTTCAGTCACAGTTCTCAAAGATTGGTTTCCTAAAATCGTCCAAGATCCACAGTTCATCGTGAAAGTTCAGTTCAGTTCACTATTTGTTCGTGGTAGTTTGAGGTTTGCTGAAGATACGTTGTTGCTCGTAGTTTCTACCGTTCGTCTTCTGATTGGATTCAGCTTTTCGCCGATTTCCCCGATCATTTTCGATCCCGTTCGTTTCCACCGGAGAAGTTTTTAGAACCGCCGTAACAGTTAGAGGAGTTTCAAGAAATTGCTAAAGATGAGGACCGGGCAAAGTTCAACGCGTGCTGAGAGTGGGGACATGACCATGCAGCAGGTCATGGACATAATGCAAGGCTTGCAGGAGGCGATGGCGGCTTCGAAGGTTGAGCAGGAACGCATGCAGTTGGATCTCGCGGCGTCTTAGGCGAGAAATGAAGAGCTATGCTGCACGCACGAGGAGTTGCGCCGCGGGTTGCGTAACAACTCAGGGCTGCGTGAGGGGGATGAGCGTGAGTGTTTCACTCCACCAAGGGAGTTTTCTACGCCGTTCTCGCAGTCGATCCTAGAAGCGGCAATCCCTAGCTCGTTTGTAGGGCCTAAGGTGACTTTCACAGGGATGGAAGATCCTGAAGCACATCTCACTGTGTTCCACACGCAGATGATGTTGGTAGGCGGCTCCGACGCCGTAAGGTGCAAGCTCTTCATGAGCACTCTGACTGGGATGGCTATGGACTTGTTCATTAGCCTTCTAGATGGCCATATCACCTCCTTCGTCCAGTTATCACAGCTGTTTAGGGAGCAATACCTAGCCAACAGGGCTCCACCACCAGTTTCGTACGACCTGTTCGACGTCAAGCAGTACCAGGGCGAAACTTTGAAGGAGTACATCAATCGCTTTGGGGCCCAGGTGGTGAAGGTTGGCACCACAGAAGAGCCCATGATCGTCTACACATTCAGAAAGGGGGTGTGCCCTGGGCCTTTCTGCGAGTCCATCATTCGCAATCGCCCCCGAACTTTTGCTGAGATAAGGCGACGCGCTATGGAGCACATCGCCACTGAGGGCGAGGTGTGTGAGAAGCGCACAAGTGTTGCACCCGCGCGCCCAAGAGCACTGTCACGTGCGCAACCTGCCAGGGTCAACGAGGCGACGATGGGAAGGAAGAGCCAGGAGAGGAGACGCCCATACAAGGCGAGGAAGCCCCAAGCTAGGGGTCGAGCAGAGGGTAACAGGGCAGCGAGGGAAGGAAATAGGCCACTGAGGCACAACTTCGTAATAGAATTGAAGGATCTCATTGTTGTGCCTAATATTGTAGATAGGCTGAGGCCACCAGTGAAGACAGATAAAGTGCTGGGACCGCACAAAGACTCGTGGTGCGAGTTCCATGAGGCATTCGGACACCACATCAACAACTGCTTGGCGTTGGGCCATCAGCTAGATGAACTGGTGAAGAATGGTTTCCTGAAAGATTACCTGGCAGGGTCTGCTGCGGCCGCGGCCTTGACGGTGCCAGAGGAAGAACAGGCACACGAAATGCCAATCCATGGAGAAGTACACACCATCTCTGGTGGCTTCTCAGGAGGAGGGCCCACTGCCTCTCAGCGCAAGAGGTATGCGAGGTTAGTGAATTCAGTTGCTGGAGAGGGTTCGGATGACCCGTGGGAGACAGGCCTGGTGTTCACGAGGGCTGATCTGCGTGATGTCGTCCCACATGACAATGACCCCGTGGTCATTTCAGTTGTCACAGCTGGGAGAAAGGTGCATAGAGTCCTCGTCGACCAGGGCAGTTCAGCAAATGTCATGTTCTGGTCGACCTTCAACAAGCTGCAGTTGCCCCCAGACCTGCTGAGGCCTTACACTGGATGCTTGTATGGGTTTGCGGGGGACTAGGTGGAAGTGCGTGGCTACTTGGAGCTGAGGACGACGTTCAGGGATGGAATGATGTCCCGTACAGAGAGCATTCGATACTTGGTAGTCAACGCCAACTCAGCTTACAATATTCTGTTGGGCAGGCCAACGCTGAATAGGCTAAGAGCAGTGGCCTCCACGCGCCACATGAAGATGAAGTTGCCAGATCTTAGTGGCAAGGTGATCGTGATCAACTCTAATCAAGAAGAGGCCCGAAAATGCTATGAAAATAGCTTAAAAACAAAGAGGGGCGTGGTCATGGTGATGGAACGCCCACCCATTTCGGATACGCCAATGGAAGTAGAGCCATTGGAAGAGGCGATGCCTGCGGAGTCGATGCCTATCGAGGCCTCACCTGCGGAGGCGACGCCTAGGGAAGACGCTCACCTGGAAGAAACACATGGGGAGGCATCGCCCATGGAAGAAGCATAAGAGGAGGCGACGCCTGAAACACCTGATGGGGCGACGCCTATGAGAGAAGGCCGCAGAAGCGAGTCTCGTGCAGAAATTGTGCGAGACAGGCGACCCCAACCAGTAGATAACGTGGTGGAGAGACGGATAGGTGGTAAGGTATTCAAGTTGGGGCGTTTGCTGAGCCAGGAGAAACAGGATGAAGTGGCGATGGTGATCTCGCGCCACCTAGATGCTTTCGCATGGTCCGCCTCGGACATGCCAGACATCGACCCAGATTTCCTATGCCACGACCTCACCATGGATCCCAAGGTTCGCCCTGTGCGACAAAGGAGGAGGAAGTTTAACGATGAGAGGCGCCTCATCGTACGGGAGGAGATGCAAAAGTTGCTAAGTGCTGGGCACATCAGGGAGATCGAATACCCTGAGTGGCTGGCCAATGTCGTCCTAGTAAAGAAGGCGAATGGAAAGTGGAGAATGTGTGTCGACTTCACGGACTTGAATAAGGCGTGCCCTAAGGATTCGTACCCCCTGTCCAGCATCGACGCGTTGGTGGACAACGCTTCAGGATGTAAGATGTTGAGCTTCTAGGACGCATTTTCGGGGTATAACCAGATAAAAATGCACCCAAGGGACGAGAGCAAAATAACGTTCATGACAGAGACGTGCAACTACTGTTATAAAATGATGCCATTTGGGCTGAAGAATGCGGGTGCCACCTACCAGAGGTTGATGGATAAGGTCCCTGCACCCATGCTGGGAAGGAACATGCAGGCCTACGTAGATGACATGGTGGTGACCTCACAGGAAAGGGGGCGGCACACAGAGGATCTGGAAGAACTTTTTGCCACCATATCAAGGTATCGCCTCAAGTTGAACCCCGGGAAGTGCATCTTCGAGGTTGAGGCCGACAAGTTGTTGGTCTTTATGCTCACGGAGAGGGGAATAGAGGCAAACCCCGACAAGTGCGCAACTATTATTGCCATGAGGAGCCCAACCATACTAAAGAAAGTGCAGTAGCTTACTGGGCAAATGGCAGCTTTGTCAAGATTTGTGTCTGCTGGTGGTGAGAAGGGCCACCCCTACTTTCAGTGCCTCAAGAGGAATAGCCGTTTTGCATGGACAGATGAGTGCGAAGCAGCGTTCCTCAAACTGAAGGAGTACTTGGCGACGATTCCGGTGCTGTGCAAGCCACGAGCAGGCGTCCCCCTTCGCTTGTACTTCGCCGTGACTGAGTGGGCTATCAGCTCTGTGCTGGTCCAGGAGCAGGATCAAGGGCAAAGGCCCATCTATTTTGTAAGCAAGGCCTTGCAAGGCCCATAGTCGAGGTACCAGACGTTGGAGAAGGCGACGCTGGCAGTGGTGTTCTCAGCTAGGAGGCTCCGCCACTATTTTCATAGCTTCATAGTGGTGGTGATGACGAACCTCCCCATTTAGAAGGTACTTCAGAAGCCAGACGTCACTGGGAGGATGGTTCGCTAGGCAGTAGAGCTGTCGGAGTTTGATATTTAGTACGAGCCCAGGGGATCCTTCAAAGGGCAGGTCTACGCAGATTTTGTTGCAGAGCTTTCACCAGGAGGCGCCCCCCAGGAGGTGGAGTTAGGATTACAGTGGATGCTCTCAGTTGATGGGTCCTCCAATCAGCAGGGGAGTGGCGTGGGAATAGTCTTGGAGGGACCCAACGGGGTGTTGATCGAGCAGGCCCTACGCTTCACCTTCAAGGCAAGTAATAACCAAGCTGAGTACGAAGCTCTGATCGCCGGGATGCTTTTGGCCAAGGAGATGGGTGCGCGAAGCCTCTTGGCAAAGAGTGATTCCCAGTTGGTCACAAGTCGGGTAACAGGGAGAACCAAGCAAAGGACCCACAGATGGCAGCGTACTTACGGTACGTCGAGGTGTTGAAGGGAGCCTTCGTCACTTTTGAGCTGGTGCATGTCCCAAGGGAGCAGAATGCCAGGGCTGACCTGCTTGCCAAGCTGGCTAGCTCAGGCAAGGGGGGAAGGTAGAGGACAATCATCCAGGAAACGCTCAAGACGCCGCGAAAGTTCGTGGCAGACAATAGGGTAGATGTTCTTCACATCAGCACGACGAGAGGAAAGCCAAGGAGCCATCGCTCTTTGATTCAAGATACAGCGAGGACACCCCGTGTCAGCGCTTATGCAGCCTTGCCCGAGGAAGAGAAGTGTGTGCAAGTGTGTGTTGTACAAGAAGGGGATACTTGGATGACGCCTTATAGGTGATACATTGCAGATGGGATTCTCCCAGCAGAGTTTGGAGAGGGAAAGAGGATAAAGAAGAACTTTGCAAGGTATACTCTCGTGGATGGAGCATTGTTTAGGCATGGGTTCACGCACCCAATTCTGACGTGCGTGAGTGGCAATGAGTGTACAAGCATCATGTCGGAACTCCACGAAGGGATTTGCGGAGGCCACGTGGGGGGAAGATCACTAGCTTCCAAGGTGATTCGCACAGGGTTTTATTGGCCATCCGTAAGGGAAGATTGCGTGAGATACGCCCAACGAATCAAGCAGTGTCAGATGCATGCTGATTGGCACAAGGCGCCTCCAGAAGAGCTGAGATCGATTTACAGCCCGTGGCCCTTCCACACATGGGGAATCGATATTCTGGGGCCTTTCCCTCTGGCGATAAGGCAGATGAAGTACTTGATAGTCGCTATTGAGTACTTCACGAAGTGGGTAGAGGCAGAACCAGTGGCCCAGATCACTGCGCACAAGGTACAACACTTTGTCTGGAAGAACATCGTGTGTCGATTCGGGGTGCCGAGGCGTCTTATCTCAGACAATGACACTCACTTCGCAAGTCAACAGTTGGGGAAGCTGTGTGCGTAGGTAGGAATCAAACAAGTGTTCGCATCAATCGAACACCCCCAAACGAACGGGCAGGTAGAGTCTGCAAATAGAATTTTGCTGAGGGGGTTGAAACGAAGACTGGAGAAAGCTAAAGAGGCGTGGGCAGAAGAAGTGCCAAGGATTGTGTGGGCTTACCACACCACGCCTCAATCTTCCACCACGGAGACGCCTTTCAGCCTAGTATATGGGTCAGACGCCATGATCCCAGTGGAGATACACGAGAGTTCCCCGCATTTTCTAAGTTTCATGGCAGAGGAGTCCAACGAAGAAAGAAAGGTGAATCTAGACCTGTTAGACGAGGCCAAAGAAGAGGCGAGGATAAAGGCTAAAGCTGTGAAGAGAAAAATGGAGCATCAGTAAAGCTCTAAGGTGAAACCGCGGCAATTCCAAGTGGCTAACTTGGTCATGCGGAAGGCTCATCCTTACGAGTTGGAGAATAAGTTGTCTCCCAAGTGGACTGGACCTTTTAGAGTAACCGACGCCAAGGGGAATGGTTCGTAAAAACTCGAGACTCTGGAAGGAGGCCCCATCCCACGTAGCTGGAACGCAACCAACTTGAAGTTTTATTTCAGTTAAAAACGTTATGTAGCACAACAGTTTAAAAGGGGACACTCTTTTCCCCCTTTCGGGGGTTTTTAATGAGGTCACCCAAGTAAAATGAAGTTCAAGAAAACTTTGTCTCAGTTTCTCCTTCTCTCACAACGTAAAAGCAAAGATTAAGAAACAAAAACAAAGGCTCGAGGCATCGCCAGTTGTGGGCGCCGCCAAGTTAAGGTGTCACCAGTTGTGGGCGTCGACAAGTTGAGGCATCGCCAGGTGTGGGCGTCGCCAATGGTAGGCGTTGCCAAGCGTAGGCGTCGCCAAGCGTAGGCATCGCCAAGATAAAGGAGCGGGCGTGAAGTGCGCAAACCAGTTTGAACGAGTCGACACCTCAAGGCGAGTGGCGAGAGCACACTCTCAGGCGCGGGCATCGAGTTGAAAGGTACGCATAGTATAAGTTAAAATCCGGGTGTCTAGTCCCTGAGCAGGGGTTAAGGGATTCCTTCGGGACGCCCCCTCCTCGGGAGAGAACGGCTAGCCCCAGTGTCTGATGTTTAGACCCCTCGCAAGGAAATGGCGGGAGGGGGGGGGTGAATGGTTTAAAGAGGGTTTTCACAAACTTTTAAGCCAAGAATGAAATTACTTCGAGAAACACTTGAATCAGAATTTAGTTTGCCACAACAAAAAGCAAATAAGCACAACACCAGAAAACACAATCGGTTGTTTTGCAGAAACAGTCAGTTGTTTATACCAGTTTACAAATATCAAAACTGAATTTAAAGAGATTAAGGATTGAGAGAATGCACACAGAGGTTTATACTGGTTCACTCTAAACCCAGAGCTACATCCAGTCTTCCCAGAAACCACTGGGGAATCCACTAAGCAATCAACCCTAGATCCCTTACAACACAACCAAAGAAGTGACCTTGATCCCCTCAAGACACACACTTCCTTTGGTCAAGCACAACAACACTAAGAATGCTGATCTTGATCCCCTTAAGAACACACAACACATCTCAGCAATACACAAAAGCTTTCTTTCAAAGTACAAAGGATTACACTTGTTACAGAACAAATCTGAAATCAATACAAGCTGAAAATCCTATCTCACACTCTTTGATCAATCAATCTCTAAGCAATTCTCAACTTTTCAAAATCTCAAAATCAGTTCTTTAAACTCAAATCTGTTCTTTTTGTATATGATCAAAGTTGTTTGTTACATAATCTTAACAAACTATTAATTGCATTTAAAGATTGGTCAAAACATTAAAAACTGGAGCGTAATAAGTTAGAAAATCATTTAATGCTCAATCAAAGCACAAAATAGTTTTCTGTTATGGTCCCAAAACAAACAATCGGTTGTTTCCACAATTCAGTCAGTTGTTTTGGTTTGACAGCAAGTCAACCATCAAAAATAGTTTTCAACTTTTCTAAAAACACCTAAGTATAAAACAATTGGTTGTTTCGACAAAACAACAGGTTGTTTTTCACTTTGTTTGAAAAACACTTTTCTTTTAAAAGGTTTGAGAATGCTTATGCTTTGGATTTAATCAAGAGTGGATTATACATAAAGTCTACCCCAGATCCTATCTAAAAGACAGCTCAGCAACAACAAGCACATCCAGCCTTTCATCAACCTTCAAAGGGTTTGGATTCTTCAAAGCTTGAACACACTTGGTTCAACATTTCTATTTCCACAAAAACTGGCCATCAGGGCCGACACCCGGTGGAAGTATTTTAACAAAGGCAGATCCTTTTATTTGGTACTCGTTGTTACTTTGTTGGCCATCATTTGGGAGTCACTTCGGCACTTCACCCTTCGCACTTCCATTTGCTAAGAGAAGTTTGGCGATAAAATCTTCCTGGTTGTTAGATGTTTTGAAACTGAAGTTCTGAGACTGCTTTGTTCTGATATTTCCTGACCCTTCAAGGATTATCCAAGTGCCTCCTCTAGTTTTATTAGACGAGTCATCTACGTATAAAACCCATCATTCTTCGACGACTTGGTCGCCTTGAAGCTCGGATACGAAGTTGGTCAAGCATTGGGATTTAATAGGTCCTTTAGGTTCGTATTTGATCCCAAATTACGATAACTCGACCGAAAAAGCTATTATTCTCCCATCTAGTTTGAGTTTTCGTAAAACGTTGCTTATGGGACAGTCGATTTTGACAATGATTTGGTGGCTTTTGAAGTAGTGTCGCAACCTCCGAGTTGTATGTACCAGTTCCAAAGCGACTTTCTCGATCATCTGGTATCAAGTTTATGAATCTTGTAGTACTCGACTAACAAATTACATAGGTTGTTGTTCGTTTGTGCCTTGTGGGATTCCTACGCTTATGGCCTCGGCTGATACGACCAAGTACACGAGTAAAGGTTCTCCTTCTTCCAGTTTACGGAGGATGGGGGTGTGGTCAGTCCCTGTTTCATGGTGGCAAAGGCATCTTCACATGCTTTGTTCTAGTCGAACTTGTCAAATTTTTTCATTAGTTTGAGTATTGGTTTTATCTTCTATGCTATCTTAGGTACAAATCTAGATAGCGAGGTGAGTCGGCCGACGAGTCTTTGTACTTCTTTTAGGCTTTGGGGGTTTCTCATATCTTTCAAGGCTTTGGGGGTTTCTCATATCTTTCAATTCCTCGGCTTGTAAGTAAGAAGCCCAAGAATTTTCCCCTCTCTACTCTGAACACGCACTTCTCGGGGTTGAGCCTTAATGTCGAAATCTCTTAATATGTCAAATACCTCCAACAGGTCCTTGGCATGTTGTTCGAGATTTTTTAATTTGCCGATCATGTTGTCGACATAAACTTCTACATTGCAACTGATTTGTTATTTGAACATTTAGTCCATCAATCTTTGATATGTGGCACCTGTTTTCTTTAAGTCGAATGGCATTACTTCATAGAAAAATTTTGCCTTATCTGTCATAAGCAGTTTTAGGTTTGTCAGCTTCATGCATGAGAATTTGATTGTACCCCGAATAGGCATCTAAGAAGCTCATGACTCCATGCCCCGCAACACCGTAGACTTCTACCAATATGTTTATGTTAGAAGCGGATAGGCGTCTTTGGGGCACGCCTTATTCAAATCACTGTAATCGATGCACATACACCACTGCCTGTTGCTTTTCTTCACCACAACAATGTTAGCTAGCCATGTGGTATACTGCATCTCCCGTATGATCGCGGCCTCCCTTAGCTTGCATGCATACTTCCGCTTGGGCCGCCAACCTTCTTTCCTCGCCTAGTCTTAATTTCTTTTGTATTATCGATTTCGCGTCTCGGCATATCACTAATTTGTACGACATTACTTGCGGAGCGATCCCTGGCATGTCGGCAGTCGTCCAAGCGAATACATCCTTAGTGATTTTTTGTTGGTCTTCTCCTTTAAGGTTGGCATTGATTCGCGTTCTTAATTCAGGCTTTCCAATCTGCAAAGGGGTGGTTTTTTCGTTTTCGACTATCGAATTCACTTCTTTCATCCGCAAGACGGATCTTGGTAAAATTCTTAAGCTCGCTGCATAACATTCCCTTGCGGTTTTTTGGTGCACTCTCACTCTTTCAATAATTCCATCTTCGGGTGGAAACTTCATTTTTAAGTGCAGTTTTGACACAATGGCCCTCAATCAGTTTAAGAATGGTCTTCCAAGTAGTACATTGTAAGAGGTTTTAGCGTCCATGATCAAGTATCTGATCTTAATATTTTCTGCCTCTTGTCCTCCCCAAACTTTGTGCAGAGGTCGACGTATCCTCTTTTGTCCACCCTTTCTCCCAAGAAGTTGACGATCTGTTCATCATAAGGGATGGCTACGTCTGAGGAGACTCATATCTTTTTAAAGGTTTTGAGGTATAGAATGTCCACTAAGCTCCCTATGTTAACCAGGGTCTTCATGGCGTAGTTTGCCAATTCAATTATTATTACCATAGGGTCAACTTGATCTGAATCTATTCCCCTTAAGTTGATGGAGATCAAGGCCAAGGACAAATAGAAGCCAATCACCAAGGACAAGAAGAGGAAGAGGTAGATGTGCAAGACATTATTCATCCTCCTCAAAGGCTTACAAGAAGCATGTTCAAGGCCTTAGGAAATAATGGACAATTGTTTTCTTTATTTGTAATATCGTTGGTAGATGGTGCTTAAGAGGGAAACATAAGAAACCTCTTTTGTAAAAGCATCCTTAGTTGTAGTTTAGAAATATTAGAAGCTTAGGGGGGTGTGAACTTAGTAAGGGATGCTAGGGGGAGT
>Ga0123342_1004776_pt1 | contig 20346 bp, 19 predicted proteins | sample Turbeawhitnodule_FD_89960 | JGI IMG/M metagenome (GOLD analysis project Ga0123342, IMG submission 89960) | Root nodule microbial communities of legume samples collected from Mexico - Turtle bean Mexico white nodule | ecosystem: Host-associated > Plants > Roots > Nodule | place: Mexico: Nepantla... | reverse complement strand
GCAACCAAGGTTTTAGAGACTAAATTTAGAAACTAAATAATTGGTAGATAAAACATTGGTTGCTAATTAGATACCAATTTAGAAACTATTTAACAATAATAGAAAATAATAGAAACTAATTTAAAAACCAATTTTTGTTTTAGTTTCCAAGATGGTCTCTAATTTAGTTACTATTGCAACTAATTATTTTGGTCTCTAAAAATTAGTTTCTATTTCATCATTTTCTTGTAGTGATAGTTCTAGTGACTGTGAGAGATACTTTGTAATTCCATGAAACTCTAAATTATATAATTTAAATCATGTTGCTAGAACCTAAAAATATAAAGTATAAAATATTTCAAGAGATAGATGATCCTTTAGATTTTGCATCGTACTCACTATGAACCTTGATTTTATCTTAAACATATTTCTAAAATATTTTAAAGAAAGCTTTAAGTAAAAAACAACAGATTATAACTTAATATAATTGAGTATTCTAAGTTAGATATTTGATTATATATAACTCTGTTTCAAAAGTGTAGGTTTATTGACAGTTGATCATCACATAAATATTTAATTAAGTTGACACTCCAAAGCTCTATAAGGTATTGGAGGAACTTAAAAGAAAAAATCTAAGAAGAGACATTTTTTATACATGTTTGAAGGAGGCATAACCTAATGGTACAATCTAGAGTAGAATTCAAATTTCTTGTTTAAAAGTAGAATAGAACTTTGGCTTGTATTTTGGACTTGAGTAGATTAGGGTTAGGGTTACCTAGGGTATAATTGGGCTTAATTGCAACCCACATTAAACCCTAGATCGGTCATTAGACATAATTAGGTCACAAGGTGCCCATATCAAACATGTTTGCCGTGTGACACAAGTAGGCACCTACTTTGAATCTTTTATTTTTTAATTTTACCACCCATTCTCTTGTAACCTTTGGTTGGCCTCTTTACCTAAAAAAGGATATGTTTGGGTCTTCAAAATTCATATGAATAGTTATGCTGCCATTTTGTAAGCTTATAACTCTCCTTGTCTTGCCTCTCCTTAGGTTAGACACCTTTGTAGATCTCCTCTCCTTTTTCAAGTGATTAGGCCTCACCTATCACTCTCCAAGACACCTCACGACACTCCAAGCTCCATGGGAATTCTTTGAGTTCTGCCTTGGCTCCATTCCTCCATTGCTTCCACCTTCAATTCCAAGTCAACTAGTGCTAGTTTCACAATCATGAATAAGGAACTCCATCACCTTTTAATTTCATGTTTTTACTATTATGTCATTTACATTTTAGTGTTTTAATTCCTGAGTTTTGCTAGACGGTCTATTAAACGATCATCTATAGACGGTATAGTCTTCATTTTGCTTTATTTTTCAGCTCGTTTTACATTTCAATACCAATTCCAATTTTCCCCCTTATTAATTCTTGAAAGAAAGAATACATACAATGATTCTCACTTGACATGTTGTCTTTACATTGACCTAGGTTGAGCCTACTTTACTATAGGGCAAAACTTAGTTTAATTTTGAAAATTGGATGCGACTAACAATTCATCAATATGGCTTTGTTTTTTAGGACAAACATGCCAAGGAAATTCATTGTGTGATAATGTTTCTTTCTTATTTTCTTTATTTTAGTTTCCTTTGTTATTTCGTCATTAAAAATTCTATTGGGTGTTCTTTTTATCAAGTCTCTGTTACAATTTGTATTGATTTGAAAACAAGAAAAGAAGATACATAACATTTCTCCTTGACGGTTGCCTCCTTTAGGGTTTTCTATCTCTGATTATCCTTTTTCTTTCTTTTACGACTCTCTTCACACCCTTATTTAACCTGATTTGGTGTAAGTCACTGGAGCATACTCACTTAAGCGAGTTTTGCAAGAATAAAAAATAACTTCACTGGAGCATACTCACTTAAGCGAGCCTAAGTGAGTTCTTGGTCGAGTTTTCTCTAGAGAGCAAGTTTTCCTCTTGAGTGATCTTGCTTGGGCGAGTTTTGAATGCTCTAACTTTGTCTTTTCTCCTCGTCTTTAAGTTTGTCATTCCTCTTTTAGCCCTTTATCTTCATCTTCTCCTAAATTTATGAAATTGGCACAAACTTGATAATAAATACTTCTTATTCATCTCATAATCAAAAGTATGTAAAAATGTTCAAATTCCTAAATTAAAGGTTGAATTATAACTTTATCAAGAGTTAAAATGCATAAGTACCTATCATTTTACATAAAATATCACTAAATTTTGAGACTTATCAAAGAACTGAGAAGTTGAAGACCGAAGAGAAGATGAGTAAGGAACTTTTGACCTTGTATGAAAGTGAGAATATTAAATTTCAAACCTGAATTGATAACTTAATGTATGATTTATCTCAAACGAATTCTTAAATTTTATAAAATAAAAAAAATCAATTAAACCTAAAATCCTTTGAAGAATACCATTTGACATAGTTCAACTTCTTATAATAATGAGATATAGGAAAATATGAGTATTAAAAAAATATTTAAACTAAACCAATTGTTACTAAATTGACTTGAATTATATAAAAGAATGAGAAATGAACCAATAGGAAGAATGGAGGAAGAATAAGCAAGGAAAAACTTACAAAGGCAATGAGTGAAGAGAACATTCAAAAGAGTTGAAGAGAGAGAGCGAAGAAGAAGAAAAAAAATACAGAGAATGAAAGCATAAGTGGCGTGAGGCTCCGAATTAGGGTAATAACGAGGGTATAGACAATGATTGTAAGATGAACCTATTTAAATCATAGAGGGAATAAACATCAGTTGTTGGGTTAGAATTGCTGTCTATTCCCTATGTGATTTAAATAGACAATGGTTCCTCTTACAACTGTTGTCTATCTACCCATTTTAATTTAAAAAATATCACCGTTTTTTTATAGACAACAACATTTGGTAGTGAAACGTTGTATATTACTTGTCGTAAATAAGTGTTTTTGCACTAGTGCTATTAAGATTAAAAAATATATTATAAAAGAGGATAGTCATTAATAATAATTCAAATAATTTAAAATGATTCCATTTAGTTTTTCTTACTTAAATTCATATTTTTTCTCCTATAACAACCTAAAGTCAGTTGAGATAGCATCACTATGTCAATCATCGTATTCGGAGTATTGTCCGCTTTGGTTCCTATACGATATGAGACTATTGGACGTATCGGAACAAACTCCTCAATCAAAACTAAGGGAACAAAGATTCATCTTTAGAACCTTGTTGATCTCCACAGACAGCGTCGACATTCCAACATGAAGTTTGTTGAGAAAACATCACTAGAGTCAATCACCACATCCGATATATTGTCCAATTTAAAATACAAAACTTCATCACAGTTTTTTCCTTAAAAGATATCTCGGTAGATTAAGAAATAATAGTGTATTTAAAGTGTGCTTAACCTCACCTAAAACCATGTTAGAACTATTGAGTGTAAATATTACATGACTTTCATTTTTCATGAACCCTTTTACTCTTTTTGCATTTTGGTACACAGGTTCGTTGATAATGATAGTTTTCCCATTTACTCCAATGGATGTGGGAATTATGAGTTTGTAGAATTTCTCACTCAGTGGTTGAGTCTACAAATTTGGAATCATTTACTTGGGTCAATTGGCGCTTCTCTCTCACTCTTCTCTTCCTAACTTCTTCTCTTTTCCTTCCTTCTTCTACCCTTCGTTTCATCTCTACCTCATTTTTTCTTGTTCTGTGTAATCCATATTCGTTCAAGGTTCAAAACTTAAATTATTTTCAGTTACTTCTTGCGGCGTTAATGTTTTCCATGTGGCTAATATTGTGTTACTTTAGTTTTGTGTTATCGGAGCTCTGATCCTGACATGGATGACAAAGGAAGCCCTGCGGAAAGGGAAGAACAGAGCAAACAGAAAGGAAAAACAGAGTCAGTGGCGTTTCGCAAGCTGTTCGCGTTTTCTGACTGCGCAGACATTCTGTTGATGGTGGTTGGAAGCGTTGGCGCCATCGGAAACGGTTTAGGGTTTCCTCTGATGACATTACTGTTCGGTGAAATTATTGACGTCTTCGGAGTGAACCAGAACAGCGCCGGCATAGTGGAAAAAGTGTCTCAGGTGAACAAATTTCTCGCTAACCATATCTTAGAAGAAAATAACATTTTATAAAATAAACGCAAATAATTATTCTGTAAAATAAGTATTACATATTCAGTTTTAGGTATAATAAAAATATTATATAAATTTTAATTTTATTTAAATATCTTTGAAATAAATAAATATGTTTTGGCGTTTACCTATATAGCACAAATACAAACACTGATACAACACGGATACAGTCACGGAGATACATATAATTTATAAAATGTAGGAATTATGAATTATATAAATTGATAATAAAGATTTATGTGCACAAATATTTTAATTTTTTTTAGCAAAAATATATTTTTCATGACTAATTTAAAAAAATTTGTTCCCTTAATTATCATACTATAAATTCATATAATAAATTTAAATTTTTAAAAAATTAATGTATTTTTAGTTTTTATGTGGTAGTATCATGTTAAAATTGTCAGAAATTCAAACAAATATTTTTTAAATCAGACACTTCACTCATAAATGTCCTATAATTATCTTTTGAATATCGATATTCAATACGTATATCTCGAAACGGACACGGTGTTTAAGAAATCTCTTAACCTAACCAAACCATATCTGCTCATCCATTAAAGGAATTAAAAAATAACTGTTTTACTAAATTGATTATATACTTAAAATAAAATTATATTATGAATTAACTTATATACTATAATTATAATATTTTAAAAAAATGGTGATGAAAAAGATTGTTCCAATCAACTTTATTCAAAGCTCTGTCCGATTCATGATTGCAGGTTTCTCTCAAATTTGTGTACTTGGCAGTAGGATCTGGGGTGGCAGCTTTCCTTCGTAAGTATTTAAGTTCTCTCTGTTCAAAAAGAAAAATATTTATTTGACACCATTTTTTTATTTGATAATTTCTATTTATAATAATAGAAATAAATAAATAAAAAATGTTATAATACAATAATAATTTATAAAGTTCAGATTTGAACTAAAGATAAAAGTGAAAAGGTCAAAGTATCATGTCTCCTTCGAAAAATTATTCATCTGAATATGTGAAAAAGTATTTTAACAATCTTACAACTATTGGAGAGCTTGCTTTAATCAATAATATATTCATTAAAATAAATTAATTTTATAATTACAAATAAAATAAAATAAGTATCAAAACTTTTGTAATTATAATAAAAGAATGAATATCAAATTATTAGGTTTATAAAATATGATTACCCATAAATTCATTTTTTCCCTCTCAATCTTGTGAAAGATGTGCGGATAAAAAATTACTAATATAATATATTTAATAAGATATAAATCATTAAATTAAAACATTAAAATTGGTTAAAAAGCAGTATCAATAATACCTATGATATTGTATATAAACTTTGCTATTTTATAACAAAACTGCATCTTAAGAACTAAAAGTGAACCTTTTAAATTTTTTTAATGTCAACTATTTATCAGGTTATTCAATCAATGTCGAAAAAAATATAAGGTAATTATTGAAAATAAATTAATTAACTTTACGGATTTGCTTGACAAAGAGAAGGAAAAAGAAAGGGATGGAAGAGATTTATTTTAACTTTGTCATTTTGGTTGAGAAAGAAAGATAAGAAATATTAATTTCAAAAATTTGTATCACTCATTTTATTTTTATTTTATTTTTAACAAATCAATCAAATTACATATTTTTTTAATATTTTATTTTTATATTTCATTTATTTGAATTCTACTAAGCAAGTAGACAAACAATTTTATTTCTTGTTTTAATTATTATTTATTTTAACTGTTTCTGTTTTTTCCCTAAAACCAAACACATCTTACTTTATTAGATGAGATATATACACTCAATATATATATTTAAGTAAAATTCTTCTTGGAATTAAAAAAAATATGAAATAAAAGTGAAACGTTACACAAAGTGGAAACTGAAGTTTAATTTGAAAAATACTTGAGTGGAGTTTGTGAGAAATATTGACAAAGTTGATAAAGAATAATTGAATTTTTCAGAGGTGAGTTGCTGGATGGTGACTGGGGAAAGACAGGCTGCAAGAATAAGAGGACTGTATTTGAAAACTATTCTGAGACAAGACATTGCTTTCTTTGACAAGGAAACAAACACTGGTGAAGTCATAGAAAGAATCTCAGGTGATACTGTTCTCATTCAAGATGCTATGGGAGAGAAGGTATGTGTTTAAACTATGTTCTTATTATCATAATTGTGCTTCACATTATGTTTGTTTTTCTACAAGGCTTTGATAATTGTAAAATTGATGGATAAATAGTGTATCTGTTGGAGGATAAACTAATGTCAGTCATAACTTTTATTAGTTGTCTAAATTTTTTACTAATGGTTTAAGGGTTTACTTCCTTGTAATTAATTGAGATGTTTCTTTTTTTTTAATAGGGGTTGTTAATTAGCAAAACATCTTTTCTAAATTGAGAATACATCATACTATTGTCCTCGTATTCTTATTCTGGTTTCTTAGGGTTTCTTAACATTTTTTCTTTTGATAATTTTGAGTTTCTTTCGAAGTTCAAGCAATAAGGTCTTTTCACTAACTTGATTTTCAAGGGCTTTTTCATGTTGTTAGCGTTTTTTATTCATCATGTTTTGGGTAGATACTATTTGGTCTCTTCAAAAAATCTTACTCACTTTATAGTGAGGTGGTACCCTTCTAAAGCCACTCTTACACACTCAAGATAGTTAGGGAATTAATGTGCTAGTAAATAATTATGTATAAGTTGTGATTATTATTAGTTAGTCGTCGAAAAATTTAAATAATGGTCTAAATATCTATTAACATGTAATAAAAATGTTACTCTTTTATAACAATTTCTTTCTTCCAACATATCTTTGATAGATTAAGAATATAACTCTTAGAAAATCATTAAATAAAAATTAATTTTATAAAGAAAAAATAATTAGTTGCTATAGTAATTAAATTAGACATTATTTTAGAGATTAAAAATTATTGACATCTTAATTAGTTTCTATTATTGATAAATAGTTTCTAAATTGATATCTAATTAGTTACCAAAGTTTTAGCTATCAATTATTTAGATTCTAACTTTGGTAGTTAAAACCTTGATAGCTAATTAAATAACAATTTAAAAATTATTTATCTAAAACTAATTTAGATATCAATATTTTTTTAATCTTTAAAATAATATTTAATTTAGTTAATATAACAACTAATTATTTTTTATTTTTAAGATTTGCTTTTTTAATGATTTTGTAGTCTATCTCATACCCCTTTCCATGTATTTAGTGTCGTATGTTAGAGTCAAAGAATAATTTACAATTTTAGGAGTTTTATTATGGAAGTGTTTTTAGTAAACCAAGATCTTATTGGATTAATTTTGGTAAATAAGCATGGTTTGATGTGAAGTTGAATGCAAATTAGTAGGAAAACTAAAGGCATGTTTTTGAAACAGGTTGGGAAATTTGTGCAGTTGATAGCAACATTCATAGGGGGCTTTGCAATAGCATTTGCGAAAGGGTGGCTTCTTACAGTTGTGATGTTGTGCATTCTTCCACTCCTTGTTCTGTCAGGGGCTGCCATGGCCATCATCCAAGGTAGGATGGCTTCTAGAGGTCAAGCTGCCTATGCAAAAGCTGCACACCTGGTTCAGCAGACAATTGTCTCAATAAGAACAGTAAGATGTTATATTTTTCAAAAATATTTATTCCCTTATATTTTTTTTTTATGATGATAAAGTTTTGTTTTGTTTAGTTTCTAAAACTTATCTATGAAAGTTCGAATCACTATCTCATTGTTTTTGTGAAAAAATAAAAAATTATAAGGGATCAAAAGTTGAAAAAGAATTATTAATAACTAAGAAAAAAATTCAATGATTTATTAGAGACTAAAGATATATTTAAGTTATTGTTTTTTTAACAAAAATATGTTGTAAAATTTCAATGAGTGACATTAGGAATTTAAGTGGTTAAAATTACTTTTTTTCTTCATGTATCATTTAGATGATGTTGATGATAGGTTACTACTACTATTGCCTATCAATATAAAGACTAAGTTCTTAATATTCTACTTTAGGTTAAGATAATTTTCTTCATGTCTTTATTAACGTTTCTCATCACCTTAATAGGAGATGAATTTTGCTGATATAAGTTATTGTGTCCTAAGGCTCTACAATCAATATTAGACATGACACGCCTCTTAATCTATTACTAAACGTAATTTTTCATCCATGAGGGTTGATTCTTCTACCTAGTGAGCCTACTGTCTCGGGGACCCAATGATCTAACATTTCCTTCCACTTGTGGAGACGCTTTGTCCTCAAAGTGGGTAGGGATATTATATTGGACTAGACTTGGGAATTGTGGGTTGGTGGGGATGATATTAGGGTTAGTGGTGAGGTTAAGTGGAGCGTTTTGAACTGTTGAGTGGAAGAGGGGCTCAAGGTGACTTTCCACGTGTAACTTACGTGGTTGATGGTCATTAGCTAAAAGGTGTGGTGCGACTAGTGGATTAGGTGAGAGGGAGTTTGAGTTAAAGTTATTTTCAGTGGGTAGAGAGTATTGCATTTGAGTTTGAATGGTGTGACGGCGGGGGGCCTTTGTAGCTTCAAAGTAACGACACATGGAAAACATGGTGGATCTTCGAAGTAGCTGGCAGTCGGAATTTAAACGCCACCATGCCTATTCGAAGGAGGGTTTGATACGAGCCGAAGTATTGTGGTGCGAGCTTAGGTGAAGAGCAGTGTTCCACAGAGTGTTGCCGGTACGATTGGAGGCGGAGCCACAACCATTCGTCGACGTTGAACAACATTTCAGAGCGATAGCAATCGGCGTTGAATGTGTTGGCGCGTGCACTCGAGATGCTTCTTCAATTTGTGTAAGATGATGGTGTGTTGGGGGAGGAGCTCGATGATGGTGGTGCCGGTGTGTGGGGTATGTAGCAAGTCAAAAGTGGATGGTGGTGGACGACCATAAAGTGCAGTGAAGGGTGATGTTCTTATGGCCGAATGATGTGATGTATTGTACCACAGTTTCACAAGGTGGAGAAAGTGATACCACGAGTTGGGGTGGTCACTAGTAAAACAACGAAGACATGTTTCTAATCCTCTGTTTACCACTTTTGTTTGACTATTTATCTGAGAGTGGTACGATGAACTGAACTTGAGGGTTGTTCCTTGTGCTTGAAATAGGTTTTTTCAAAAGTTGCTAATAAAAATGGGGTCATGGTCAGAAACGATGGATATGGGAATCTCGTGAAGGCGACAAATTTCGCTATAGAATCTGTGTGCAATACTCTTAGATGTGTAGTGGGTTAAAAGCGTGAGGAAGTGGACGCATTTTGTGAGGCGGTCATAGATGACCCAAATGACAGTGTGCCCCGTGGACGAAAGTAGGTGTGTAATAAAATCCAAGGAAAAGTCTTCCTAAAACTTGACCTGGTATTGGCAGAGTTTGGATTAACCCATGAGTTTTTTTGGCAGATACTTGTTGTGTTGGCATGTGGAGCAATGTTGTATGAAGGTCTTGATGTCACTCGTCCATCCTGACCAGTATAAGGATGCAGCTAGTCACGTCAATGTGGGTTTTAAACCCGAGTGACCAGCGATAGGGGATTCGTGGCATTCATAGAGAATCTGTTGGCAAAAATTGTTGGCCTCTGGAAGAAAAACTTTGCTGCAAAAAAAATAACATTCCTTTGCGTATGTGGAATAGTGACGATGAAGGTTGATTGTAAGAGTATTATTGTATTATTTGGAGGTCGTTAGTGGTGGAGAGGTATTGTTATAGGTCTTGGAAGATGGTTAGCATGGGAGAAAAGATGGACAAAAACACTTTCCTGGGCGTAGATTTTTAGTGGGAAAGGGCATCAGCCACGACATTTATGTTTGCCAGGTTTGTAAATTATCTTAAAATCATATCTTTGTAATTTGGTAGTCCACTTTGCTGTTATGGGGTTTGGATTGTTTAGGATAAAAGGGTGTTGAGGCTTTTTAGGTCTGTTAAAATGGTGAAAAGCGTTCCTAGTAAATATTGACGCCACTTATTAATTGTTTCTGTAATGACATGCATTTCTCGGACCTAAACTGATGCGGATTGGAGGCGGGGACACATTTTTTTGCTGAAGAAAGCTATGGGATGGTTGGCTTGGCTGAGGACAACCCCTACGACGACGACAAAGGCGTTTGTCTCCACGGTGAAGGGTTGTTGGAACTCTAAAAGTCGTAGTGTAGGAATTTTTTCCATTTGTGATTGTAATATTTTAGAAGCCTGTTGTGTTTCTAGTGTCCATGTAAATTGTTTGTGTTGTAATAAATCGGTGAGCGAAGAGGCGAGAGTGGCGTAGTGTTGAACAATTTTTTTGTAAAAACCAGTGAGGCCGAGGAAAGCTCTTAAATCCGTGAGTGAACGTAGTTGTGGCCAACTTGTGATTGCTTGAATTTTTTCTGGGTTTCGTGCCACACCTATAGACGAAATCAGATGGCCCGAATAGCTAAATTGTGTGGTAGCAAAACTGCATTGAGATAACTTAGCAAAGAAATGATGTTTTTATAATAATTCCAAAATAAGCTCTAAATGATTTCGTCCTGTAGACTAAAATATCATAAAAAAATAAGAACAAACTATCTGAGATAAGGCCTAAAGAGATCATTCATTACTGCTTAAAAAGTTGATGTTGCATTTGTTAAGCCAAATGGTATCACTAGGAATTTATAATGTCCATCCATTGTTCTGAAAGCTGTTTTGTGAGTATCTGTGAGAGTGAGACGAATTTGATGGTATCCAAAGTATAAGTCAATCTTTGTGAAAATAGTGGTTGAACCCAATTCTTCTAGCAATTCATCAATGGTGGGTATGGGGAAACAATCACAGATTGTGGCTGCATTTAAGGCTCTAAAGTCTATGGAAAAACGCCATGTACCATATTTTTTTTTTTATTATCAAAAGAACAGGGGAGGAGAAATCGCTAGTGTTGGGTTTGATATTACCTTCGTGGAGCATTACTTGAATGAGGATAAAGATGGTGTTTTTTTTAGTGAGGGTAGCGATAGGGTTTAACATTGAGGGGAAAGTGTTAAATAGGAGAGGTATGTGGTGGTCGTGTGGGTGGGGAGGTGGTGAGCCTCGAGGAATTTGAAAAATGGTTTGATGTTGGAGTAGGATGGATTGTATTGAAAAGGATAGAGAGTATAAAAGGGAGGATGGTGTTTGTATGATGATTTCTAAAGGCAGGGAGGATTGTGATGGTGTGTCAATGGATAGAAGATGGAGGGATGTCATGGCTTTGGTGGAAAGGAGTTGGCAGAATTGATGATAGGTAGTTGGGGTTGGTGTTGTGGGTGTGGTGGCTTTTAGAGTGATATGTTGATTGAGGTGATTGAAGGCTGTGCTGGGGATAGATAAATCAGTTGTAATAGGGCCTAGGGTGCACAACCAATCAATCCCTAAAACGAAGTCAACTCCTTCAATTGGGAGGAGATAAAGAGGAATTGTGAAGGTAGTGTTTTGGAGAGCGATATTAATTGAGGGACAAATGCTTGACATGTGATAAATGCTTCATTTCCAACCATGACTGTAAATGGGAGATTGGGTGAAATGGGTAGATGGAGGTGATGGGCAATGCGGGGTTGTAAAATGTTGTGTGAGCTACTTGAGTCTATTAGGACTGTGACTAGGAGGTTTTGGATGAGACCCGTGAATTTGAGGGTTTGTGGTGACAGGTTTCCTTTTAGAGTGTGGGGTGAAAGGTGGAAATGGATCATGTCATCCGTATGTATTGGTTATAGGGTTTCTTCAGTGGAGTCGAAGGTACAATCGGTGTTGTCTAGGAGTAATAAAAATCTGGAGCTAGAACACTTGTGGTCGTAGTAGAATTTCTCATCGCAGTTGCAACATAAACCTAATGCTCTTCTTTCCTGAAGTTGTGCGGCTATGAGACATTTCATAGGTAGGTTAGGAGCTGGTGGTGGGTCATGAGGTACAACAGGGTGATTCATATTGGTTTGGGTAGCAGTGGTTGTTGGAGGAAGGGGAAGGTGGCGTAGGTTATTGGTGGTGGGGTGCTGAAAATTGGTATGATTTGGTGAACGAAAGGTTTTAGGTTTGGAGTCCCTGATTTTGTCCTCAATGAGTTTGGCAAGGCATATAGCCTGAGAAATGGAGTAGGGATTTAGTATAACAAGTTTTTGTTGGATCTCAGGATAAGGTGAAATAATTCAAAATGGTTTCTAGGGACAAACCCCTAACACAATTACAAATTTTTTCTAAGTGTGCCTAGTATTCTGAAACCCAAGATTGTTGTTGCAATTTGAATGGTTCAACTTGGTGGTTGGTATAGGAAGAGGGGCCAAAACACAATTCTAAGGCACGGGTAAAAGAGGACCAATCCGTGAGAAGGTTTTTTTGATGCATCCACTTAAACTAGTTAAGGACATTGCCTTTCATGTGAAAAGGAACCATGGATAATCTTTGGTCTGAGGAAATTTGGTAGATTGTAAAATATTGTTTAGCTTGAAATAACCAGTCCAAAGGGTTTGTTCCTTCAAAGAAGGCTAGTTGTAGTTTTGATGGTCGTATGGTGGGTGGAGTATGAGGCTAGTCTTATGCTGAAATGTGTGGGGGGAAAGTAGGAGGTGGGTAGGAGGAAACCTGGTCAACTAATGATGTGGGTGAGGTTTGAAGAAACTCGTTGTTGGCCTCTATGTTGGTCTACCGGACTTTGGTGGTTTCATTTGTGCTTGTATGGCTGAAAGACGTTCTTGGATGGTGTGAAGAATTTCTTCGAGGTCCTTAGATTGGGGTTTGGGAGGCATGGTGGAGATGAATGAAAGCACCAATGATAGGTTACAACTACTATTTCCTACCAAGATAAAGACTAAGCTCTAAATATTCTACTCTAGGTTAAAATAATTTTCTTCATGTCTTTATTTACGTTTCTCATCACCTTAATAGGAGATGATTTTAGCTGATACAAGTCATTCGGCCTTAAGGCTCTACAACCAATATTAGACATGACACTTCTCCTAATCTATTACTAAACATAGTCAATCTTTCATCCATGAGAGCTGATTCTTCTGCCTAGTGAGCCTGTTGTCTCAAGGGTCCAATGCTCTAACAGTTGACCAATGCAATATTTTTAAAATATGTATCATTTGCTAAAATATGTGAATATATTGTTATTTATACAAAAATAATATAATTCTATAAAAAAAATGAATCTATTTCTTCTATCTAAATTCAAAAAACTGAAAAGAGGATATAATTACATTTCTCCCGTTATTAATCTTGTCATTTGGAAAAATATACTTTAGCTAAGGTTCATCAAAACGGCAACTTAATTACTTGAAATAATTCTATAATATATGAAAATATAATAGAAGAATAAATGAAAACATTCATAGTATTATATATATAAAAAAAAAAAACTAAATATTCCTATTTATATACGATCATCATTTTACTTATATAACTATAGTGTTTGAGTTTCTAACTTAAACACTATTTGTTTAATGGCTGCATTCTAACTATTTGTTTCATTCATTGTATATTGCATGGTGGGATAATATCCTTTCATAAATTAGAGTGATTCGAGTTAATGTCATGTTTTGAACTTGCAATATTATAAATTGGCAAATCCTTTGAGGCTTTAAAATGATTATAGTAATCCAAACAGGTTACAGTAATCGTACCAATACTTTACTGCGTTAATTTTCAGGTTGCATCCTTTACTGGGGAAAAACAAGCAGTGTCTGATTACAGAAAATTTCTTGTAGAAGCTTATGTAACTGGCGTTCATGAAGGTTCTGTTGCTGGGGTGGCCCTTGGCACAGTTATGCTTCTTGTTTTCAGTGGTTATGCTTTGGCAGTGTGGTTTGGTGCAAAGATGATAATGGAAAATGAAAAAAAATATAATGGGGGCACGGTGCTCAATGTCATTGCTTCTTTATTAACTGCTTCAATGTAAGTAAGCATCATCTTAGTGTATTTATATGAACTAAACTTAATTCATATCACTTGTTCTTGTATTTGTTGTCATATCTTAGGTCTCTTGGGGAGGCATCCCCTATCATGAGTGCATTTGCTGCGGGTCAAGCTGCTGCATACAAAATGTTTGAAGCAATTGCGAGGAAGCCTGAGATAGATACTTATGACCCAAATGGGAAAATATTAGAGGATATTGAAGGTGAAATAGAGTTGAGGGATGTTTGTTTCAGTTATCCAGCGAGGCCTGAGGAGTTGATACTCAATAGGTTCTCTCTTGATATACCAAGTGGTACAAGTGTTGCACTTGTGGGACAAAGTGGATGTGGAAAATCCACGGTTATCAGTTTGATAGAGAGATTCTATGATCCTCAAGAAGGTGAAGTTGTTATTGATGGCATTAACCTGAAAGAGTTTCAGCTTAGTTGGATGAGGGGGAAAATTGGCCTTGTTAACCAGGAGCCAGTGTTGTTTGCATCAAGCATTATGGATAACATTGCATATGGAAAGGAGGGAGCCACAATTGAAGAGATAAAATCAGCATCTGCACTTGCAAATGCTACAAAATTCATTCATAAACTGCCACAGGTTCTCCATTTTAGCCAGAGACTGGATTTGTTATTGCATTCTTGGAAATTGTTAGAAACTTTTAAATTTTACATTGACAAGCTTGCAGGGATTGAACACAATGGTTGGTGAGCAAGGAACTCAGCTCTCTGGTGGACAGAAGCAGCGCATTGCCATAGCGAGAGCAATCCTTAAGGATCCAAGAATTCTACTTCTGGACGAAGCTACAAGTGCCCTTGATGCAGAGTCTGAAAAGACAGTGCAAGAGGCTCTTGACAGGGTCATGGTTAACCGAACTACTGTTGTTGTTGCACATCGGTTGAGCACAGTGAGGAATGCTGATACCATTGTTGTAATTCATAGAGGGAAGGTGGTAGAAAAAGGTATCACAGGTTTATCCAAACACATGGTTAATTTATTTTCATTCATTCAACCCTTCATTATGAAAAAATGATTAGTTATTTTGATTTTAATGCACAATTTTGTCATTTTCAATATTTTTACTGATTATAGTATATGATTAGAAGAGTGTGTTACTAGCATTTGAGTAGAATTCTGATCGTAAAAGTTGTTTGTATATATAACTTAAAGTGTTTGCTAATTAGGAGCACACTCAGAACTAGTCAAGGATCTGGAGGGAGCTTACTCTAAATTAATACGTTTACAACAAGTAAACAAGGAATCAGAAGAAACTACAAGTTATGACAGCAAGAGTGAAGTTTCTATGGATTCCTCTACACAGTTAACCAAAAAGATATCAACTAGGAGATCTATTAGTAGGGGATCCTCTTTGGGGAGTAGTAGCCGCCACTCATTTTCTCTTTCCTCTGGTTTACCCACGGGTGCTAGTGTCCCTGATAATGAAGGTGATGACCCATTACTCGAAAGACAAGCACAAGAGGTTTCACTCCTCCGGCTTGCTTCCCTCAACAAACCAGAGATTCCAGTTCTTCTGATTGGATGTCTAGCTGCCATAGCAAATGGTGTTATACTTCCCATATTTGGGGTGTTGATTTCCAGTGTGGTCAAAACATTTTATGAACCAGTTGATGAGATGAAAAAGGACTCCAAATTTTGGGCACTTATGTTCGTGGTTCTTGGTGTTGCATCATTGTTGGTCATTCCAGCTCGAGCATACTTTTTTTCTGTGGCTGGATGCAAGTTAATCCAACGTATCAGGGTAATATGTTTTGAGAAAGTGGTGAACATGGAGGTTGGTTGGTTTGATGAGCCAAGCAATTCAAGTGGTGCCATTAGTGCAAGGCTCTCAGCCATTGCTGCTTCTGTGCGCACCCTTGTTGGTGATGCACTGGGGCTGTTGGTCCAAAATTTAACATGTGCCTTGGCAGGTTTGATTATTGCTTTCATTGCATGCTGGCAGTTGGCTTTGATTATTCTTGTCTTGATTCCTCTTATTGGTGCAAATGGCTATGTTCAAACGAAATTCATGATGGGGTTCAGCAAAGATGCAAAGGTGAGTTGTTTTTATTTTTCTCATTGCCATGCATTGTTTAAATTGCTAGAAATTTTTTATTTAGTCATGGATTCTGGTACAGATGATGTACGAGGAAGCAAGCCAAGTTGCTAAAGATGCAGTTGAAAATATAAGAACAGTAGCTTCTTTCTGTGCTGAAGATAAGGTCATGGAATTGTATAGGAAGAAATGTGAAGACCCCATGAAAACAGGGATATGGCAAGGGTTGATCAGCGGAATAGGATTTGGGGTTTCATTTTTCTTACTATTTTGTGTCTATGCAACTAGTTTCTATGCAGGAGCTAGACTAGTGGCCGCTGGAGAAACATCATTCTCCGAAGTTTTTCGGGTACAGAATAACTTTTCCATCATTAACATATTATGACAAAAAAAATGTATTTCTAGTTGCCAACAATGCATATTTCCTTCTTGAAAATGAAAAGATATATATGTTTTGTAGGTTTTCTTTGCTTTAACTATGGCAGCTATTGGAGTTTCCCAGTTTAGCACAATTTCTCCTGATTCTGGCAAAGCCAAATCGGCTGCGGCTGCCATATTTGGAATAATTGATAAGAAATCAGAGATAGATCCAAGTGACGAGACTGGTACCACATTGGATATAGTTGAGGGAGAAATTAAGCTTCACCATGTGAATTTCAAGTATCCATCAAGGCCAAATGTACAGATTTTTCGAGACCTTAACTTGGTTATCCATTCTGGCAAGGTAAAGTTTGAGTAGTATATTTGAGCTATGTGTATGTTGTGATACTTGTAACTAATGGTTACGACCAACACTGATGTTCCAGATAGTGGCCCTTGTTGGTGAAAGTGGAAGTGGAAAATCAACAGTGATTGCGTTGTTGCAGAGATTTTATGTTCCCAATGCAGGTGAAATCACACTTGATGGTGTACCAATTGGGGACTTACAACTGAAGTGGTTTAGGCAGCAAATGGGTTTGGTAAGCCAAGAGCCAGTATTGTTCAATGATACTATTCGTGGTAACATTGCTTATGGGAAGGGAGGTGAAGCAACTGAAGCAGAAATCATAGCAGCTGCAAAACTAGCTAATGCCCATGTCTTTATTAGTGCCTTACAACAGGTAAAGTTAACAGATAAAGTATTGTGTGTTTGATTTTTCAGTCAAATTTAAAGTTGTTTCTCCTTGTTCCTTTCTTCCTTAGTCACATTCACTGGTCGGTTAGGCTATCTAGCAGGTCATACCAATCAATACAGATCTACACCACAAATTAAGCTAAAGAAATAGAATGAAATGGAAGAAAATAATAACTCTGAGATTCTATTTGATTGCGATAAAAAGAAATACAGAAGGATGAAGAATCCTACTACCCAGAGGTAGTTTCCTCTACAGCAAATCAACAAGGTTCTCTATCTAACAACCCTTCTTCCTACTCATGCTACCCCTCTGCTCTTTCTCACCTACACCCTTCTCCCATCTTCATTTGTTGCTCAATTCATAAACTAGAGGCTCTCTAGACCCATTAATTTTTGGATCTCATTAGCAGCTATTATATTATATCCAAGTATAGTAAAAAATTCACAGTGAAATAAAATGTCAGAACTTTTTTGCTTTAGTGTTTAGTTTGCAACAGTTTCAAGTATATTTCTTTTAAAGAGGTGAACTTTTCACATGTACTTTGTGCTTTTGGTTAACGTTTGCTCACCTTTCACAGGGTTATGACACTGTAGTGGGAGAAAGGGGAACCCAATTATCTGGTGGGCAGAAGCAAAGGGTAGCCATTGCCCGTGCTTTGATCAAAAGTCCAAAGATATTACTCCTAGACGAAGCCACAAGTGCATTAGACGCTGAGTCAGAGAGAGTTGTTCAGGATGCATTGGACAAAGTGATGGTGAATAGGAGCACTGTGGTTGTGGCACATCGTCTATCTGCAATAAAAAATGCAGATTTGATTGGTGTTGTGAAAGATGGAATGATAGTGGAGGAGGGAAGCCACGAAACACTGGTTAGAGTGAAGGATGGGTTTTATGCTTTCTTAGTCCAACTTCACTCAAATGCTTCAAAAACTAGAGTTCCATGAGAAACAATTAGAAAAACAAAAAGTTGTATGTCAATAAATTCATCAAGTCATATAACATTAAAGATAGTATGACATTTACAGTTAGTTGGCTAGTTCCTTAAAATATTATACTGAGAGTTTTTTTACAGTTCTGAAACCAAAAAGTATTAAATTAAATCAAATTCTCTATAAATTAAAATTAGTTTATACATTGCTTAAATTTTTTTTGAAAAAGTTATATCGATGCTTTCACTGAAAATAAATATGCAAACTAACTTTAAAATAGATAAAAAAAAATTGTTTTTTATTAAAGAAGCAATTTTTAAGAAAATAATGTAGATGAGTTAATTAAACAATAGAAATTATGGAAAGTAATAGATTCATGTGTAACTATCATAATTTGAACAAAAATATTTTTATATTTCTTTTAATAAGTAGTTAATTATTCTTTTTTTAATATGTAAGAGAACACATTTATAATGATTTTAACTATTAACTTTCAAATAATGGCTTAAATATACTTTCGGAAATCTAAAGTTTTCTACTTGAGACCCCGACTAAATTAGAAATTGAAATGAATAAGTTGATAACAAAAATTATGGAAAAATAAATTTGATTTTATTTAATTATAAGTTATAGTAAATAATAACCTAATAAAGATTTAAAGTAAAATATGAAAGAGAAATGCATAAAAAACTAAGAGAATTGTGATAGATAATCTCAAACATTTTATTAGTCATTCTTATTAGTATTACAAAGTTTCAATGTTTTATCTCTATTTTTCATAGTTCCAAGAGAAAAAAAAATCACCTATTTATAGATGCTACGTGGTACTTCCAACTCACTAATAACATACATGAGTTATTCTTCAATACAATGTGATGTTTTCTATAATTTCTATCTTGATTTCCTTCAAAACTATTGATGTTTGTACAGAGATAATTGCTTCTTCAATGGTTTTTATAATCGAAAAATTATGTTATTATATTTTGTTCAATTCTTCAAATTCTTCATAAAATGGTATTTTAGGTGGTATTTATTGTTCTGTGATGGAGGTTAGGCTGGTCAAGTCACAATCAAATCGTATTCATGTTCTTGAGTAAAATGAATTGTACTTTGATTATCAGTTATAACTTTTGGCATAGAAGTAAATATATGATCTAGTAATTAGTATCAAAGTTAACTGTGAAAAATATGTCAGACATTGATGCAAGTTTTTAATGAAACTTTTATGAGCTTATATTGTGTTGTAGAGAATGATGGAAATCATTCGGTCTCAAAACCATTGGTTAAGAAGATAGAAAAAGATGAAGTCTTATTAGAGAGGAGCACTCATATTTAAAGAGTCATTTTCTTCTTCTTAGCTATGTAAAAATTCTTCAAAGTACTTTAGGACATTTTATTTGGGTCATGTATTGGGCCTTGGTTTAAATTTGGGCCTTGTATTTGGGCTAATAAAAGAGTGAGTGTGTATAGTAATAGATTATTTAGGTTAGAAAAAAGCGACTCACGACTTGGCATGGGAAGCATAGGCGTGGCATGAGAAACACAAACCTGCACATGGTTCTTCCTCAATGGAGATGATTTGTACCAATTAAGAGGTGACATTTGTCAACCTCTTTTGAGAGGAAGACACATGTCAACGTCTCAATTGAGAGGATCATGGGCATGGAACATGTGACGCCACTTGTCACCCACCCGACTTCGTGATGTTAAGGGTACAGTTTCGTTTACTTTTATGCCTGTCATTTCCCATCATAGCTACCATGAGGTTTCTTGATAGGTTTTTTTTTTGGCCTCATGTTCGGCGCCAAAATGTTCTTACAATGAGACTGAATATCCCTTAGTGAGTGTCCTCCTTTAGTCTTTTGTTGTTGTTCACCTGTTAAATCTAAGAGGTGGGGTACCTGCAAAGACACTCCAACGCTCAAGTCAGCTAAGAGTGGTAATATATCTATAGAGGTTCAGAACTAAAAGTGTCATACCTTTGCCATGGGGTCTACCGCTATTTATACTTTTCTATTGGGTCTTGTTCTGCATAAAGATTATCGTAGGCCCAATGACACTTTAATCATGCTTTATTACTCTTAATATGTCTTTGGCTCTAATTGTCCTTTTGGGGTATTAGCCGAGTAACCAAATGGTTGGATGTTACGTCAGCAACTCGGTTGATCGACTCCTTATAGGACATCTTCCTTACCTTATTACATTACATATTATAACTCCTGCACTAACTTAAGAAGGTG
>Ga0123342_1004775_pt1 | contig 20350 bp, 16 predicted proteins | sample Turbeawhitnodule_FD_89960 | JGI IMG/M metagenome (GOLD analysis project Ga0123342, IMG submission 89960) | Root nodule microbial communities of legume samples collected from Mexico - Turtle bean Mexico white nodule | ecosystem: Host-associated > Plants > Roots > Nodule | place: Mexico: Nepantla... | reverse complement strand
TATATATATATATATATATATATATATATATATATATATATATATATATATATATATATATTCCTTGATTGTTCTTTATTTGTTTCTACAGAAACCAATATCAAATTGTTCCTGTAAGTCATGATTCTAACAATATTTCTTCGAACACTCGATGGCATCCACTAACAAAATTAATATATAACAATTTATTGGATAAGAAACGTACATGTAATCATATTCCTTTGGATTTATCTCTTCCAATTTTACAATGGTGTTGCTTTTCAAAGTAAGACTTGGAAACCCCACCTTGGTTTAATTTCGATACACTTTTTCTCTAAGATAGAATAAAATGAATGAAGACAATTTTTTTTTTCAAAAGATAAAATTAATTTGTCCATCTTAACTTTCTAAAAAGTTTATTGATTTTGTTTTCATGAGCTGAAGTATGTAAAAAGTAATTTGACATGATGTAAATAAATCTTATCCATTTTATATATATTTTTTACTTTTTCTTATAGGTCATTGAGTGTTTTATTAATTCTCTATGTCTTATAGGTCACTAGTATATTTTAGCATAATTTCTTCTTATTGTAGTTTATAAAAAAAATCATATTTAATCTTTTACCAGGCACAGCTGTTTGAGAGATATATTAATGAAAGTATGAGAAAGATTTGATATTACTATGAAGCTAAAATCTGGTTCCCTGTGGTTTTAGATGTAGATATGCATCTCAAGCAAACCATGATTCTTTTGCATGTTTTGTTTGGCTTATGCTAAAGTGAAACACAAATTTACTATCAAAAGTTAAATAGCTTTCATTTTTCAGATTGAAGACCTGAATTTAAAACTCCAAACCTGAAATCAAACAAATGCTTTCAATGTTTTTACCTTTTCAGTTTATACTTTTTACCTTTCTGAGGGTCAAATTCCCATCATGTTGTCAACAAAGTCCACAAGAAGTGGCTGATAACTGACCACTTGTTTTTGGATTAACACCAAATAACAGTAAGTCCTAGTTGGTTGAAATCATTTTTTCTTCATTTCTCTGTTGTGGAGATTCTGGTTTATCTTGCTGTTTCTTGACTTTGCTTTGTCAATGAGAATATATGAATGAATGAACAATTTACCATTCTCGTACCAGCTACACTGAATAGGGTCAGGGTCTGTGTCACTGTGTGAAGGATAACTTTTATTTGTTTATAATATATAGTTTGTGAGCACTGTTGGCTCATTCCATTAGAAATTTGTCAACACTGAAATTGATGCCACACAACACAATAATCCTAATGCTGTTTTAACACCATCAAGTTGGAAATTGACACGAGGAATCCTCCATAACATGGATATTCCTAGCCGTCTACAGCATATACATTGTAGATGATTGGACGATTACTTGTTGCATAGCCAAAAAAAGAGGGTCACTGATAAAATAGAAGTGTGTATGAACATTAGTAGCCCACTTAAGATTGAACAAATTTATTCAATAGATTTATAAAGGACTATAAAAAAATATGTTAATAACAAGTTGGTTTAAATGAAAATGAATTCTGTTTTTCAGGTAAAGTTTTGTATTCCAATTGAAAAATGGATTTATTGAAAATATATTTTGATTACATTCAGATAAATGTTTTAGAAAAATGATACATGTACCTAATTTTTCACTTATTTTACATACCCTTCATTTTTCTTTTTAATTTTTCTCCCTTGTTTTTTTTCTCCACCATCAAATGTTCCCTTTTCTTTTCTTTATGTATCTGATATTTTGTTTGTATGAAACAATCCTAAATTCAATGAATCAAGAAAACAAGTTAGTTTAAGTTTGATTAAAACATAAAACATTGTTGGTTTTTGCACTTTTCTTTTTCATAATATGACTTTTTTCTGTCAAATCATCAGTTCATCTGTTGAAGTAGTGAAGTAGTGAAGTAGAGAACTGACCAATCAATCTCCACCAAGGTCAGGTTTTACAACCCTGGTTTGGTCATGTAATTTGACTGTGTTATCTTTTATGTCTGGTGTAAAAAAACTATCATAGTACCTTTGCTTTGGCATTATTTTGTTTGCAAATAGCATTCTCAAGGTCCTGTGTGTGACCATGAGTCTGCTTCTCTAATCAATCATCAACAGAAACTCATCAATTCATATCTTTTGACCTGGATGTGTTGTTTTGTTTTGGCTTGTTGTGTTTGATTTTTTACTTGTAGCTGAAATTCTGATCTGACCAAGCTACAGTACCTTGAGTTGAGGCACAAACATATAGGATTATTATTGGTAGAATAGAATATTGCAACAACACTTTTCTCCTTTGGATCTGTATGCCAGTGGGTGGGGCTTCAACTTCCCTTCCAAAAGCAAAATGAAAGTTGCATAATTATATGGAGAACCTGTGGAGGAGAAGAAAGATTTCTCAAAGTCAAAATTTTTTTGTATGTTGCGAATGGCAAGAGAGTTAGATGCGGCAGAATCATATTCTCAAAAGAATAAGGTTCTTTTTCACCTTCCACCATCCTCCACTTTTTCCCTCGTTGACTCTTCTAAAATGACATTAAAGTCTATATGCACTCCAAAACTTGAAACCCTTCTAAGCCAAACTTTATTATTCCATGTTGGTTATTATGATATTGATAGCATCAAGCAAGGGAACAATCAATTGGATCTTTTACAAATGAAAAGCCTTGATCACAATCTTTCCTTTGATTAACTCTCATCTAAGCTTTTTCCTGTGGCTAATTATTTGCTTCATGCTTATCTATAAATAATTGCTGCCAGCTTTTAAGGAAAAATAATTTTTGTTAGAGAGAAAAAAAGGCTATAGCAAAGGGAAGATAAATGTCTTTTGAAAGGTTAAAGATACAACTAGGAATAAGGGCAAATCACGTATCATGACTTTTGCATGTATGGCATAGCTTAGCATCTCCTATAAAGCAGTCATGTGCACAACCTCAAAGATGAATAATAAGAAAAGGGCAACAAATGTAACAATCTCAAGAGGGTAGGTGTTAATAGCCTTATTCCTACAACCTATGACCTCCTATAGGTCACAAAGAAACACTTAGGTTATGAACATTAAGTGTGTGTTTGGTTTCACATGTAGAAGTATTTAATCTAAGTCAAATAAAGAACTCTTTTATGTATTTTTTACATTTTCATTTGATTTAACATGAAAAATTGAGAATATATATGCTAATCCAAACAAACTATGAATTATGAGCATGCATTTGACTAGAAAGTATCAAATAAATGCTGCATAATTTTAACCAGGCTACCATTTTACATTAATCTCTTTGATTCAGACCAATATATAATATGATCATGGATAAGGGAATAGAAGAATTAGGGAGCTAAATTTGGCATTGTCATTAATCTTGCTTGCATTTCTGTCACTTCAAGAGAAGCAAAGAAAGAAAGCTCTTCTTTTTGGTTATACTCGTTGACTTTGCATGTGGATTATTGCCCTTCTAATATATACGATATTGCAGTGTTGTTGGCTTGTTGGGTTTGTAGACTGCTAACCTATCACACACAAAAATCTAAAAAGTAAAAACTATTTTATATGATGAATGTTCTTGTCCATATTACAATTCTGTGTCTAAAATATGAAAGATTTGATTCTGCAATTTGTACTGCTTCCAATTTTTTAAGGCCAGACTTTTTCTCACTCTTCTCCCCACCCACCTTTATATGCGTGTGTTCCTGCAACTGCTTACCTCTACACATCAAATTGTGCCATTAATCTTCTACCAACATTATAGAACATCTTCTCCTTTTCTTAAAAAGAAGAAGAATAATGGGTGTGGATATACAAGGTAAGCTTCGGCTAGCTCTCGGCTCAGTGAAAGATCATGCCTCTATTGGCAAGGCCATGATGTATCACTACCAACATGATGGCTTTTCCAACATAGAGATTGCAGTCCTGCGTGCCACTGGTCATGATAATGGCGCCATTGGTGACAAATACATGCATGAAATCCTCTTTCTTGTGTCAAACTCTCCAGGGTCCATTCCTTTTCTGGCTGAAAGGATTTCACATCGCCTAGGAAAAACTAAGGATCATGTTGTAGCCCTCAAGACCCTTGTCTTGATTCATCGCCTTCTTAGAGGGGGAAACAGGTCCTTTGAACAAGAGTTATGCAAGGCACATGTCTCAGGTCACCTACAAATTAGTACAAGGTGTTTCACAAAGAGTTCTGATCACCCTTCAGTTGGTTTCCTACATACATATGCAGCTTATCTTGAAGAGAGGATGAGTTGGCTCATAAACCAAGCAGGGAAACTTGAGCCTGTCATGTCCAAAGGGTTAGAGTTTAGGCGCTATGATGAGAAATCCTTTGATATGGCATTCAGAACATTGCCTAAATGCCAAGTGCTTATAGACAAGGTGTTGGAATGCTCACCACATCATATTTTGTGCTCAGATCATAGCCTGGCTCAAGCTGCTATGAGCAACACCTTGAGAGAAAGCTTCCAAGTTTATATGACATTTTCTGAAGGCATTGCAGCTCTTGTGAACATGTTTTTTGATCTAACAGCATCAGCCAGAGGCCTAGCCTATGAAATACTCAAGACAGCTTCTCTCCAGAGCCAAAAGCTTCATGATCTGTATGAAAGTTGCAAATATGTGTTTGAAAACAAGAATTTGGATTACCCTTCTGTTCAAATAATCAGTATGAGTCATATAGTGGCATTGGAACAACTTGGTAGTCAACAAAATGAACTTGCAACTTCACATGTCTCTCTATCTAGCATCTCAAGTCCACCTCCAATTTCAGGCCTCTTAACAAAATCAAAAGAGATAGAGTTGGAAGTAGCAGCAGAAGAAAACAAAAGGAATGAAGAGAAATTTGATGTAAACCTGTCACCAACCCCAACTCTTTTTTCATGGACACTAGAGACTAAAATAAGCATGGTGTGGGTGGTGTTTGAAGATGAATTTCCCAATGAATCACAGGTTCTTCCAGCACAGCAAAAGCTTGGAATTGTTGATGCTGTTACTGGTAAAAAAAGTGAATATGGTAGGCCTAGTGTGTTCCTGAATCCATTTGCATCTACTTTTCAAACAAGCATGTCATCAAAGGTATGAGCTTGCTGAATCAACAAGGTTGAATGAGTTCTTCAATGGTTCTGGTAAAGTGAATAATACTGTCCAATGATTTTCCATGTTTTACACCATATTGTGAAGGAAAAGTAAATGGTGCTATAGCTTCTGCATACTACATAAAGAACTGTAATATGTGAGTAAATGTTGATGTGAGAAACATGGGGCAAAAGTGTTAGAAGAGTACTAAAATAGAATAGGTTGTTTTCAACCATGTATAATATTGTTTCCATATTTTAATTGTTTTCTGTAGGTACAAATGTTTTAGGTAGAGAGGAAATTACTTGTGTCATCTTTTGAGGGTCATGTTTTAGTATGGTGTTAATTTTTGTTTGTTCAGTTGCTTTCTCTGTACAATTGGTGAGAATATTTTATTCTGGTGCAATAATAACCATTTTATTAGGTAATTTATAGTGCTCAAATGTAGAAGACATAATTAAAGTTTATATAATTTTGTCTTCTAATTAAGAAAAATGACATCAAAGTTTTTCTGTGATTATTGTTTTGGGAATATTGATGATAGCAATATTGCTTTAGGAACTAAATATTTGTTATCTTTTTAATGAATACCTTAGTTATTATTTATTAGAGACCCCTTTATTTATTGAGAATAATGTTAATTGTTGATAGGAGTAGAAGATGCATGTCCAAATACATTTTAAAATACATTTTGGATTTCAATTTTTAAAACACTTTTTTAAAATAAACTTTTCATAACAATTTTCCATAATAGTCTTTTTAAAATATGTTTATGAATTTTTGTTATTTGAAATTTTTTATTGGAAATATGTTTCTCGAGTTTGTTTTCCAGAAACGTATTATTTCTATTTCGGATTTTTATTTTCCATAATGAGATTTAAAATTTTTAATTCTACTATGGAATTCCATTTCCAGAAAAAAAAAAAATTTCAAAATTTCTTTACTAGAATGTATTTTTATTATTGATTTCCAAAATTTATCTTAAATTCTTTTTTCAGAATGTATTTTTCGATTATAGATTTTCAATTCGAGAATGAAAGATAATTATGAAATTTCAAATTTATTAGGCAAGAAGCAAATTTATTGGATGCAAGAAGGAAAAAAATGTATGAATAGTCCATTTATTTACCTAGATACATGTTAAACAAGCACTAACTAATCTAAAATATATACAATTATCAATTAATATTTTTTAAAATATTGAATTAGAAAAAACTAAAATAAAAATTTGGTACTAAAGTTTTAGAAACTTAAAGTAGCAAAATCATGTATCTTAAGAAATAAATGCATATCTTCACTTTAATATATTTTATCATACGAGAATAAGTCAAAGAAATAATTTTTATCAAGAGAAAATTATAAAATATCTTATTTGAGTTCGGTCTCTATTTCTATTTATTTGATATGAGATTTCAAACATCAAATCAAATTCATTACAATAATATTATTAAAAAATGAAATTAAGTCTTTTTTGAATTTTACAATAATATTCAAATTTTAAATTTTAATTCAAAGAATAATTAATTAAATTAAGAAATAATGTTTTGAAGGAGTTAAAAAATATAATTTATCCATAAAATTAGTCATTAAATTATAAATAAGTTTAAATTTAAAATAAAATTTCGAGGAAAATATACTATTAAGCTTTTTGGCGTATAATATAAAGAATATCATAGCTTGTTTGTTACATAAAATAGTTCACATTTTTTAAGAATGTAATGTCTAATTTAGTTGTATCTATAATATAAAAAATTCTCACCTTTATTACGGTGAATATTTGCCATTTTTTTTAGTTTTGATGTATGATTACTAGCCTAACTTTTTTAGTATGTATATATATATATAATATACTTAATTTTGTTTTTAATGTTTTAAAATATTATTAAACAAAATATATAATACTTATGTATTTTACTATTTTTATTAATAATAGTATATTATTTGTTAGATATCATTGATATAAGATTTTGTTAACTAAATTAGGTTAGTTAAGTCTCTCTATATATAAAGATTAAAATTTCATTAAAAATCCTAGAAGCACATGTAGTACGAAAATCATCCAAATGCAAAAAGGCACTAGAAGCACATTAATTATATTATTATTACATGAAATTCACTAAAACACAAATAAACCATTTAAGGGTTGTTTCTAAACCTCTATAGTTTTGAAAAAATAATTGTCCATAAAAAATAATCTGAAATATTTTAAAAAAATATATATATTCAGATTATAACATCCTAAATGTATTTTCAAATCTGAAAATAATATAGATTATGTAATTTAGATATCCATTTTGAATTCCATAATTCGAAATATTTTTTTTAAATAAATTCATTATGCGAGATTCCATACTTCAGAATATTTCTAAATCACTTATTTCAAAATGAAAAATATCAATAGAATAAAGATAGTTTTGGCATTTTAAGAATGGTGTGCCACAAGAAACTATTATGGGGTGCTGGAAGAAATAACCCATTTTAAACACAAAATAATCCCATGACATGTTATTAGTGTCAATTCAAAATAAAAAAGCTTGCATACTTATAATGAATAGGTGTTAATGATTAACTTTTTATTTCTATTAAGAGATTGTTAAGATTAAGAGAAACTGAGTTGAATTATAGTTGTGAAAAAGCATGCTACTTTAAAGTAATTCATGCATTTTTTAAATTATACACTGAGAAATTAAAAATTAATATTAGTTCCTCATTAATTCATAATTGATTTGACTTATGATTATGATAAGGTATTTGCAAGAAACAAACCAAGCAACTATTAATTATCTGATTTGATACACATGGAAAAAGGGAAACATTTGAGAAAGTTTATATAATATATTGTTTTTCACCAAAGTGAAAAAAAGTTAGGTTATGGTTGGGAAACATTACAAAATGGATTTGTAATAAACTGTTTAAGTTATCAAACATAAGTGTCCAATTTTTATTGTAGATTATAGGATGTCTAACCTATCATTATAACTATTTCCTACTTAATTTAAGTAGGTATAAATGACATGATTTTTAATATATTAAAAATACCTAGATATTTATTTTTATATTACTTCACTTTGGAATCAACAATCCAACACTATATAAACAATAAAACAGTAATTGTTTACATGGATGAAAACATAAATGTTGTCAACCAAGTGAACTATTATGTACATTTGAGGGACAGTTTAGTCCAAACCAGTAACATATGAAATCTAAACACATTCATATTTGGAAGTGACTGGAGAATTCACAACCTAAATTTGACTAACAAGAACATATTTTTACCCAAACTTCTACCTACAATCATTTAGGACAAATGACCAAACATATCTTGTCCAAAGTTCTAAATACAATGATGTTTTGAACTATACCTTGGAGTCTATGGACTATCTGAATCTCTCTATGTGGACATCAATGTCTTTGAAAAAAAAAGTGTGACTCTTCATAATAACACAAGTTTCAATTTCTTATGAGAAATTCTTTAGGAAGTTAAACCAAGATGATAGAAAGGTTGGATCCCACCATTAACAGGCCTGGTTGATTGTCTAACATTATGAAGTTTCTCAAACCAACTCAGATAATGAATAGACACTAAATGCAAACAAATTTCAGCTTAACAACATCTCTTGAAATGCATTATCTCCTTTATTTGCAGATAAGAAACGTGTAATAAATTCAGTTGTGACAGCATCTACTCTAAACCCTTTTCCTTTCATTATTTGGAGATATTTTCTACACCTAGAAATATCATATTTTCGCAACAGTCCCTGCAAAAAGACATTGTAAGAGTGTTTATTAGGCGTGCACCCACTCTCTTCCATTTTCCTAAGCAACTCTTCAGCATCATCCAGCAGTCCTTCTTTGCACAGACCCTTAATCATTATGTTATAAGTATATGCATCAGTTGTCAACCCTTTTTCTAGGACACAAGAAAGAAGTTTCCTTGCATCATCAACTTTTCCTGCTTTGCACATTCCATCAAGCATGATATTGTAAATCACAATATCAAGATCCAGACCACTCTTTTCCATCACTGTGAACAACGAAACAGCCTCAGAATCAAGCCAGCATTTGAACAAACTATCCAACACAACAGCACAGGTGTGGAGACTGGGAACCTGGCCATGCCTTTTCATATCAGAAAACAACTCCATTGCAGCCAATGGCTTTCTCACTTCACAGAACCCACAAATAAGAACGGTCCAAGTGACCACATCAAGATCCAACCCTTTCCGAATCATTTCACCCATCAGAGACATAGCCTTATCAACCTCCTTAACCCTACACCACCCATGAATCAACAAATTATACGTCACAACACTCGGCAAGCACCTCTCCCCCTCGCTAACCATCAATCCAAACACTCTCATCGCCTCCTCCATCCAATTCCTCAGGCAATGCCCGCCAATCAACGAGTTATAAGTAACAACATTTGGCTCCACACCAGTCCTAACCATAAAACCCAACACATTCTCTGCCCATAAGACCAACCCTTCTTTGCAAAAACCATCCACCAAAATAGAAAACGTTTGCACGTCCGGTGCAATCCCCTTCTCCACCACCATCTCATTGAACAAAACCACCCCTTCCCTCCACCCACCAAACCCATCACACAAACCCTGAATCAAACAATTATAACTCACAACATTAGGCTCAACAGTAACACCCATCTCACGGAACAACTCAAAAGCCTCATTCACCAACCTTCTCTTACAAAGCCCATCCAAAATCGCATTATAAACCACAACATTAGGCTCCAAATTTCTCTCAACCATCTTCCTCAAACACTCCACAGCACCAGAAGTATCCCCAATTTTACACAGACCATTAACCAACTCCCCATAAGTTCGAGAATTGCACTGATACCCTAAAGTTTCCATTTTTTCCACCAACCAAAGGGCACTATCCATATCCCCTTCAATACAAAGACCGTTAAGGATGGTGTTAAGCGTCACCAGCGTGGGTTCCACGCCGGTTTTGGTCATGACGCCCAAAACGGCGAACCCCAACGTCGTTTGGCGAAGGTGGCAGAGGCAATTGATGAAAATGTTGAGTGTGCACACGTCAGCACTTTCGCTTAGCGATTGGAAGGTTTTGATGAGGGAAATCGCCGTGGCATGGTGGTGCGATTTCGCGACGAGGCCGAACAAGAGGTTGAAGTCTTGGACGCAGGGAAAGGGGCTTAGGGTTAGCATTCTGCGGAAGAAGTCGACGGCAGCGGCGGCGGTGGCGGTGGTTTCGACGGCGCGGATGGAGTTCAAGAGGCGGGTGCGGTTGGCGGAGTCGGAAATGGGTGGCGGTGGTTGAGAGGTGGAGAAGGGGTGCGAATAGTAAAGTAATGTGACGGAGGGGTGTAGAAGAAGAGTGGTGGCGGAGGTTGTTCTGTTGAACCGAAGTAGCATTGTGTTGAATTTGGGGAAGATGAGTCTTTAGTTTTGTCAAGTTTAGGTTTCCAAATTTTAACACTGCTATTGTCACTGTTTAAAAATTATTTATTCATTGAAATATAATTCATATATTTAAAACAATTATTCACTGTGATTTTTAATTATAACATATTGTATTTTTTTTAACAAATCTATTACTAAAAAAAACAAACTTTTTCTTATTCAACTATTGGAACATGTGTCTATTTTTATATATGATAAAAATAAAAATTTAATTCTTTTAATATTTTTTAAAATAAGAAATATTATTGAATTTTTATTAAAATATAAATTTTAATTATTATAGGCAGTTAATTAAGTTTAGAAAAACAATTACAAAATTTAAATAGTAAAATAATAAGAATTTATAAAAGTACTTAAAAAGAGAATTTCCTTATTAATGTATATCTATATTTTATTATTATCATGAATCTAGTATTTTATTGTTATTATGTATTCAATGTAAAATTAATATTATATTTTAAAATATATAAATTTTTTATTTATTTTGTTGAATCTATAATTTTGGTATTCTGGTCTTAAAATAACACATTTAGTGTTTATGTTATGAAAATTCAAAATGTAGTTGAATTTTTGGTGAGAAAACTAAAAACACAAAAAATTGACTTACAAAACTAAAACAAACTGTACTGGTCGGATCTCGAACGACCGAAGGTATGAATAAATAATACCAACAATAAATACGTGACAAAAGTAGTTACTACTCAAAATAGGTCAAAGGCACGTCGAAACACGTTCCCGTAATATTAGGAAACCATCATACATGACATGGAGACCACTAACCATGACACATGTCGTGGCAACCAACTATCCAACCCACGTAGGAAGAGGCCCAAGTCAACCTATAAAAGGGACTTCTGAAAGGGGGAAAAATATGTTTTTGATATCATAAGAGAATAGACTAATAACTAACACTGACTTGAGCATCGGAGTGCAATCACAGGTACCCCCGCCGACCGGCGAAACACACAAGAAAGGAAGAGCTTTGGAGAACCGGAAGATTATCCGCACGACAACAAATTGTGTATCAACGTGGATCAACATTACTCAGGCCCTAACATCCACACAGGTACAATTGGCGCCCACCGTGGGGCCTGAGTAATCTCAGTTTCCCAGACATATGGATTTCAACAAGCGATGATGGTATCGACAATGAACAACACCAACAACGATAACACGACAGAAGAGCAGATGATGATGCTCCAAACCCTCCAAGCTCAGATGCAAGAATTACTTCAGAAAGGAGTTACAGATCAATTGCGTCATGAGGAGGATCGACGTAAGCATGAAGAAGAGCGACAACGACAAGCAGAGGAAATGGCTTAGCTAAAGGAGCAGAATAAAAGGTTACTCGAACGGCTTGAGCAATCCGAACGGGAGGGACACTCTCGTGCACCGACACCACCTCTACATCAATTTGGAACAAAAGCGCTAACCCAGGTCATACAACATACATCACTCGCACATCATACCCACCAAAGCATTAAATACGTGGCTCCAGGCAGAGTAGCAAACCCAAGGGGTCATCCCTTCACAGATGATATCATTGCTACACCTCTTCCCAATAAGTGAAGGGGTCTAACTATGAATCTTTATGATGGTTCCACCGATCCGGATGAACACTTAAACATTTTCATAACACAAATGACCCTATACACTGTGGATCAAACGATGTGGTGCAAGATTTTTCCCACATCATTAAGAGAGGGACCCCTTGGATGGTTCACCGACCTTCTGCCAAACTCTGTAACCAGCTTCGATGTTTTGGAATTGAAATTCACCACTCAATATGCTACAAGTAGGCCCCATCGTACGTCCTCCATGTCTCTCCTTAATGTTAAGCAGGAAAAAGGAGAATCATTAAGAGCTTTTATGGACAAATTCAACAAGGTGTGCATGGGAATTAGAAATTTAAACCCAGACATAGCAATGCACCACTTGGTCTCAGCCATACTGCTGGGACGGTTCACAAAAAGTCTTATCAAACGACCACCATATAACATGGATGAATTGAGAACAAGAGCGACTAAGTTCATGCAAATAGAAGAACATGTTGACTATCATAGGAAGACACATGTTGAAAATGCAGAGAGAAACAAGGGTACTCGTCCTCCCATGATGACGACCGACTGAGACCGGTATCGTTCTAACAGAGGTCCTCGTTTCCATAATTACACTCCTTTGACAGTACATAGAGGAAAGATTCTAGATGAAGCCTTGCAAACTGAACTCATTCCTGCACTTAAGCAAACACATACGCCACCCAACGCCGATATAGTTAAACGGTGTCAATATCACTGTAACTATGGTCATACGACCGATAGCTGCCAAGCCTTAAGTAACAAAATAGAGGAGCTCGTCCAAGCTGGCCACCTCTGCAAATTTGTCAAAACAACCATGTCTGCACCACGGTCACCCCAACGTGACATCAATTATTCTAGGGATAAAGAGCACTTTGGACGAAGGGACCACCGAAACCGCGATGACCATCGACGTTCAAGCCGAAAGAAACAAAGTGAGAGTCCAGTTAGACGGACCCGACCTCGAAGCGAAAGCCCTGAACGCAGAAGCCGAACCAAGCAAAGAGTTTGCGAGGTTATCAACACCATTGCCGGACCGGTGTCGCTCGGCGTACCTCCTCAAGAGGTTAGTTACATCGCAGGCGGTTTTGCAGGTGGAGGATGCTCTAATTCGGCAAGGAAGAAACATCTAAGGGCAATTCAGTCCATCTATTCCACCTCCACACATCGACGACCGCACATACCACTAATCACGTTCACGGACAACGACTTCACCGCAATCGACCCTGCTCAGGACAACCCCATGGTCATTACGGTGGAAATAAATAAATTTGAAATCACTAAAGTCCTAGTGGACCAAGGGAGCTCAGTCGACATCCTATACTGGGAAACCTTTAAGAAAATGCAAATTTCGGAGGCAGAGATACAACCTTATAATGAGCAGATAGTCAAATTTTCGGGGGGAAAGAGTAGATACAAGAGGATATATCGACTTATTCATCACCTTTGGTGATGATTATCTCAGCAAGACTGTCAACATCCGGTACTTGCTGGTTAATGCCAACACCTCTTACAATATTCTGCTCGGTCGTCCCTCCATAAACAGATTGAAGGCTATTGTTTCCACTTCTCATTTGGCCATGAAATTTCTCTTCGTCAATGGAGACATTGCTACAGTACATGTCGACCAGAAAAATGCGAGAGAATGCTATGTAGCTAGTCTAAAGGTTGAACCAACCAGACGGTTATACACAACTATGAACGACTGATCCCCAGGCAGAAGAGGTCGGTCACCAGAAAGGCGTCCCGGGAGAAGTGGTTCTATAAAACATTTGGTGGCTCACGTCGACCTAGATCCTTGATTGGACGACCCTCGCATGGAGGCCGGAGAAGACCTTCAACCTATATTCCTTTGCGATAAGGACCGCAAAACGCACATGGGGACGATTGAGAGGCGATCGGTAAGACGTTAATAAAAAATGTTGACCTTTTTGCTTGAACTACTACAAATATGCCCGAGGTAAAACCCGACTTAGCCGGACGAATGATAGGTTAGGCGATTGAATTATCAGAGTTTCACGTTGAATATCAACCTAAAGAAGCCATTAAGTCTCAAGCCCTTGCTGATTTCGTGGCGGAACTCATTCCCTACCCGACCGAGGAAGGGAAACCCAGATGGACATTGTATGTAGACGGTTCTTCGAACAGTCGTTCGTGCGGAGCAGGAGTAGTGTTAGAAGGACCGGGTGAGGTTGTTATTGACCAGGCCATGAAATTTGAGTTCAAAACCTCAAACAACCAGGCTGAGTACGACACTATAATCGTCGGTCTTCACCTGGCGATCGAGTTAGAGGTAACTAATTTGATTTGTAAGAGTGATGCCCGTCTGGTCATTAGACAACTTACAGAGGAGTACGAGGTAAGGGAAACTTTACTTCAACAATACTTCCATTTCGTGAAAAATCTTTTAACCAAATTTAAGGAGGTATCGTTCCAACACGTCCGGAGGGAAAATTACACTCGAGCGGACGCTCTCTCACAAAAATGGGTTCATCAGTCGATCATACATGTGACTTTGACCAAACCCAGTGTTGGCGCCGATGAATGTATGACGGCTGATTCTCAGCCTAATTGGATGACCCCCATCAAGCGATACTTAACAGAAGGAGTATGTGACCCGCACTTAGAAAAAACGATGAAACAACATGTCGCACGGTTCATACTCATCGATCAAAACCTCTATAGGAGGGGATACTCTCGTCCACTCTTAAAGTGTCTTAATCCCGAACAAGTCACTTACGTGATGACCGAGCTACACAAGGGGATATGCGGAACTCATTCTAGAGCTCGAACTATGGTTGTTAAAGTGTTGCGGGGCCAGTTATTATTGGCCGACCGTACAAAGGGATTGTACAAAGTTTGTCCAAAAATGTTTGAAATGCTAGGAATACGACACCCTATCACATAAAAAACCAGAAAACTTGCACTACATCTTGTCTCCATGGCCGTTCGTAAAGTGGGGAATGGACATAATTGGACCTTTTGCACCTGGCAAGGGACAATGCAAATTTCTATTGGTCGGCATCGATTACTTCACTAAGTGGATTGAGGTCGAGCCCTTGACAGCCATAACCGCCCGAAATGTTCAGAGTTTCGTTTGGAAAAATATTGTTTGTCGATTCGGTCTACCCCAGGTAATTATCACTGATAATGGTCGACAGTTCACCGACCGAGGGTTAGCAGAGTTCTACGAGAAGCTCAACATCAAACATATTACGAGCTTGGTCGAGCATCTGCAAACCAATGGCCAAGCAGAGGCCGCCAATAAGGTCATCCTCAATGAACTTAAGAAGAGACTTGGTCCAGCCAAGGGGAATTGGACTGAAAAACTTCTAGAGGTTATGTGGGCCTACCGATGTAGTCCACAATCGACAACTCAAGAAACATCCTACAGCCAGATGTACGACACTGAAGCCATGATTCTAGTCGAGATAGGTGAACCTTCATTATGCCGTCAAATGTTAGACTTAGACCTAAATAAAGAAAGCTTGTTAGTCGGCCTTGACCTTATCAACGAACTAAGAGACAAGTGTAAGATACGTGTATAAGCGTGCAAGATACGAGCGACAAGACGATACAACTCGAAGGTAAAGCCACGAAGCTTTCAAAAAGGTGACTTGGTCTGGCGCATGCGTAGTGACGCTCAGAAGGACGACGAAAAATTTTCAAGCAACTGAGAAGGTCCATTCCGTATTACTAACACAACGGTCAGATGAGCATATTACCTAGAATATTTGTCAGGAAAATCTGTACCGAGAACGTGGAATGCCACACATCTCAAATTCTATTACAACTGATAAATAAAATTAGTGCACTCTTTCTTCACTCGGTCGTTTTATCCCTAAGGAGGGTTTTTGACCGATAAGGTTTTAACGAGGCACTTTAAAAAACCATCTTCCAAAAAGCATACATCTTATTTCATTATTAACCGACTTAAATGTTATTCACCAATTTGTTTTGGTCAAAAATTAATAATGTTAATTATTATTAACCGAACGTTTGGTCAGAATTAACGACTTAGATGTTGTTCACCAATTTGTTTTGGTCAGAAATTAATAATGTTAATTATTATTAATCGAGCGTTCGGTCAAAATTCATAACTTAAATGTTATTCACCAACTTGATTTGGTTAGAAATTAATAATGTTAATTATTATTAACCGAACGTTCGGTCAGAATTAACGACTTAGATGTTGTTTACCAATTTGTTTTGGTCATAAATTAATAATGTTAATTATTATTAATTGAGCGTTCGATCATAATTAATAAGTTAGATGTTATTCACCAATTTGTTTTGGTAATGTTAAATTATTAGTTACCGAGTCGTTAGGTTAGTACTTGATAACTCGTTATTTATTTGTCAAAACGTTATTCGTACTACTCGTTCAGATGAATATAATCGAAGCAAACATGATTTTACGAAAACAAGTATATATATAAAAACATAAAAGCAATTGTTCAAATACGATTGAAATAAAGGTAGAAATAAAACTGTTTAAGGCCCACAACCTGGGTCCAAGTAAATTGTCAAAGGATTTCAATAGTCTCGTCTGGTTAGGCGGCTTCTATTGCCGGTCTTCCATAACTTGGTCAGCATGATTAGCTTCATCACCTCCAAGTGGCATTAATTGGCCATTCACCACATCTTTTTTCAGATCATACCGCGAGTCTTCAGCCGACACACCATGAAAGAACGTCCTGATTGAAACTTTCTTCATTGATGCGCAACATGAACCCCTGATATTTTTCAATTTCGGTGTTTAAAGACTCTTTCTCGGCCGTCAGGTCAGCCTTTTCTTTCGTAAGATTGTCTCGTTTAGCCATCACTTTAGCGAGCGTGGCCTTCAGAGCCTCTTGTTCTTCTTTGGCAATTTGATTCTCCCTCCACCTCTCCTCTTGGTATTTATCAGCGGCCTCTAAAGCATTTTTTAAGGAAAGGGCCGAGAACTCAAGTTTGACCTTCAACATGGGAATCACGACCGACTCGACCCTCTTTAATTCATCGCCGATAGCCCTGCTCACCACCGCCGCCTGGCATTGAAGTTCCACCATCTCTTTAATCAGATCCAGGGTAGGGACGACAACCAATATACCTTCATTGTCCGGACGAAGGTCAAACTGCATGGTGGGGGCAACTCTTAGCGATAAGCCCAACATGCTAATCGCCCTATCGGACGATGTTCCCACCTCTAGATGTTTTGTCTTTGGCGGAGGCCCCCTCTTCTTGCTCACGACCGGAGCGACAATGGCAGCCTCGGGCGGCACCACTTCTACAACAGTCAGTGGAGGTGCAATTCCAGCAACGGTGGAGATCTTGCGTCCGTCCGCCTGCATCTTCAGAATGATCTCTGCAAAATGCATGTAAAATTAAACTACACTAACTTTACAGAAGAACGACTGAAAACACGTAAACTCACATACCATTTAAGTCTGCCCACTTCTTAGAAGACCCATACAATGCTATTAGTTCTCAGGTGGGCAGCCTACAGGGTAACTGGTTAGTAATTAGGGTAATCTCCTTGTCGAAGGGTGATAACGACTTCCACAACCAACTACCGAGTTGGTTGGGTTTCTCCGTCCAATGGAAAGGAAACTTAGTCGTCCCATTCGCATTGTAGAAGAGGTCTCGGCCGTCAGGTTCCACAAAAATCTTAAAATAATTTTCTTTGAAATTTTTATATGAGGTGGTATAGGCTGCGAAGCGAACGTTCCCCGGTCGGCTAGACAACGACAACCAACTAACAGGAGTGTTAGGGTACGTATTATAGTAATACAGGAATGACCCTGGGGTTGGTTTAAGCGAAAAAATTTGGCATAAAATTCGGAAGACTTGAAGAATTGCCCACGAGTTGGGATGCAACTGCGTGGGTGCGACATTGAGAATCCGAAGGACTCCCATGGTAAAATCATCAAATGGAAAAGTTATGTGCAAATTGGAAAATAATGTATTATATACGAAAAAAAGTGGTGCGGCGCATTTTCCCGACCGTGACACACACGGTCGATTACACCACAAACATCCGCGGTTAACGCCTCGGTCGGAATATCAGGCGCTAAGAAATTCTCATTTGTAGAGAAAAACTTATCTAAGTCCTCAAAGGTCCTAATTTTAGTTGGGATTTTAAGAACAGCCGGGTCAACTCAATCGTAGGTTGGGCCGTCCGACGATTGACTCACACTACTAGTTGCAGTACGAGTCAAGGAAGAATCTACGCTATGGGAAGACTCTACAGAGGATGACATTACTAACCTTGACAACAAACATAATGGGGAAACGACAATCGCAATCGCTCGACACTCAGAGCAAGCAGTGTGATTCTGGCAAGAGAAGATAAAGTGTAAACCTTCAAATCTTAGGGCAAAAATCTATTTATAGGCAACAAGGTGAGAGAAGCGCTCGTCCAACATCATCAGATCTATCGTGATCCAATGGTCAATATGATTCGGCATTCGAAACGACACGAAATCCCCACCGTTGAAGCCATCAGATGAAACAGTACACCCCAAAATGGCGGCTCTGCCAAACGTCACATCTCTGCCATACATTCATTGATGCCAACTATCATGCATTATCTTGGAATTCTCAACCATCCTATACGACTCTTAGACAATTCATGCCCTCGAGCCTAGGGGGCAAGTGTACCGGTCGAACCCCGGACAACCGAAGGTATGAATAAATAATACCAACAATAAATACGTGGCAAAGGCAGTTACTACTCAAAATTGAATAAGTCAAAGGCACGCCGAAACACGTTCCTGTAATATCAGGAAACCACCATACACGATATGGAAACCACTAACCATGACACATGCCGTGGGAACCAACTATCCAGCCCACGTAGGAAGAAGCCCAAGTCAACCTATAAAAGGGACTTCTGAAAGGTGGAAAAGGTATGTTTTTGATATCCTAAGAGAATAGACTAATAACTAGCACTGACTTGAGCGTCAGAGTGCAATCGCAAGTACCCCCGCCGACCGGCGGAACGCGCGCGGGAAAGGAAGAAATTTGGAGAATCAGAAGATTATCAACATGACAACGAATTGTGTATCAACGTGGATCAACATTACTCAGACCCTGACATCCACACAGGTACCCAAACCTCTTATGATGCTCAAGAAGGTCTTCAACAATTTTTTTTCCCAATAACTTACATTGGTATATTGCATACTTTGAAACAAAACTGAAACAAAAGCAAAGCTAATAAATTGTCAACTTCTTTTGTTCCTTGAAAAAAAGGCAACCTTGGAGAGATGTTCCCATAACATACCGCAAACACCAAAGCTTCTAGAGATTTTCCCAATCCGTGATCCAAAGCCATTGCAGAAAACCCCAAACATTCACAGCCAATCAAAACCAAAAAGGACAACACAAATTTTCACTCAAGAGAAGATAGAAATAAAAAGAGAGAGAAAAGGAACAACACAAACATCAACAAAAAAAAGAGCATGTGCCAATACAATCGTAAGTTCTTTGATTGAACTAACTAAAATGGTCAGAAATGACGAAATCAAATGGAAACTGATAAGTAAATCAAATAGAAAAGTTTTCATTATATGTAATGGAAAACTAATCCGTAAATCAAATACTAAATTGTTTCTTATATCAAATGGAAAACTATTCCCTTGCTTATTCAAACTCCAAAAAATTGTGGTATATCAAATGAAAATAGAAAATGAAAAAGAGGTTTGATAGGTTTATAAAGCCTTCAGTTTAGTTTTAAATTTAAAAATTTTGAAAACTTAAAAATTTTGAAATTTGAAAATTGGAAAATTTGAAAATTTTGAAAATTTTGAAAATTTAAAATTTTGAAAAGATAAATTTTAATTTTTTTTTAAAAAAAATAGGAAATGACACAATGCTCATAATAATGAAATAAAATCAAATATTGATATAAGGATAAAATAGGAAAATTTTGGAAGGAAGTTAAAGAGGGAAATATTTTAAAAATTTAAAAAATTTGAAAATTTAATTTTTTTAAAATTTACAATTTTGAAAATTTATAAATTTAAATTTTTTAAATTTTAAGTGTTTTGAAAAGGCTTTAGGATTTGAAAATTTGAAAAATTTAAAATTTAGTACTTAGTTTCACTTATAAGTTTTGGCAGATACTACAAAAGGCCATGAGTTGATACTAATACTCAATTCAACTTACCATCCTGATGGAGATCAAGCTCAAGAGGACATGGAGGCCAATCAACAAGATCAAGAAGAGGTAGAGGCACAAATGGAGGACGCCCATGGAGGTCAAAGCCCACCTCAAAGGATTACAAGAAGC
>Ga0123342_1004774_pt1 | contig 20350 bp, 13 predicted proteins | sample Turbeawhitnodule_FD_89960 | JGI IMG/M metagenome (GOLD analysis project Ga0123342, IMG submission 89960) | Root nodule microbial communities of legume samples collected from Mexico - Turtle bean Mexico white nodule | ecosystem: Host-associated > Plants > Roots > Nodule | place: Mexico: Nepantla... | reverse complement strand
GATTACGAAGCATCCACGGAACATTAGTCCTAGCAGTAAACGCAGCACAAACCAAGACCGAATCACATTCAAGCCAAACATTAGTAAGTCCCATCTTTTGAGCTTCCTCCATAGCATGTATAATTCCATAAAACTCAACAACCAAAGCAGTCTGAACTTCAAGAAACCCTGAAAAAGCACCAATAAATTCTCCCATACTCCCATATTTTATCAACTTTTTCATTATACTTTTCTAAAATATAATAGTAGTAATAATACTGTGGTTACTCTCATTTTCCTTATCTTTTATTTTTCCCTCATTTTGTTCTCAATTTTATTTTCTTAATTCTTCTTTCATGTTGTCGTGGTAGTAGACTTATTCCAAAACATTTCTACCCGATAAATTTCCTTTCAGGCTAAATATCTTTTTAAATTAAAACTCTTTTAAAAAAATTATAGTATTTAACTTTCACGTTGATTTGGTTAGTTGATATAAAAGTAATTATCTTAACTAGTTTGCTTCTTCATTGAATTTTAGTATGATTTGGTTATTTGTTTTGAAGTCTCTAGTATTGTACCGAAAATCCAATCTTTAAAATTATTATTAGGATTTCAAGTAACTCCTAATTAAGAGAAGTTATTTCAAATTATATTGAGTATTATTCTTATTGATATTGAATTGATGAACTGTGTATTAAAATGGAATTTAATAGAACTTGATTATTTTACGAGTTTTTAAACTAGGAAATAGTTTAAAAGGATCAAAAGGAGTATAGTTCAGATGAATATGTTTTATTGAGCATAAAAATGTATTTTCAATTAGTTATAGTGGTTGTTTTGGATGAGTTTTGGACTTTATGTTAAAATTGTTGTTTTTTACATATATTGCTTAAATATTAAGTTATTGTTTGAATAATATTTAAGCAGAAAATTAAATTTTAAGCACAAGAAACTATTATTTTAGTCATCAATTGAATTGAACAATACTTCTCGTCACTCGAATCATCACTCAAATTAATAGTAAAAGCTTAATAGAGAGAATTAAAGGAAAATTACTTACTTAATATCTAATTTAATTAATATAACAACTAATTATATTTTATTTTTATTTAATAATTTTATTGTAATGACGATAAAATAGCCCTGGAAGTATCTCTTTCACTAAATGCACCTTTCTAATCACCAATAACACTAGCTAGTGACTTTTTTTAAAAAAAAAAAAACACTTCAAAATTAGTACCTCCCTTATAAATTCCGCCCGTCATTGAAAAGTATATAGAGACTCTACCTTTACTGTAATTGACTTATTCCAACTAAACATTACCAAAAGTTACAATAATTATAAAAAAATCAAGAAAGATAAAACTCTAATAAAATTCTTAATATTATTTCAGATTAATTTGATTCAATTTAATATATTTATAAAATAAAATTTTAATACTGAAATCACTTGTGATTAAATTAGCTTAATTCAGATGAAATATGATTAATAAATTAAACCGATTTAATTATTTGGGTTTAGATTCTGAAATGGTAGCGTGAGTACTTGCTTTCTGATAATTATCGCGACTTGACTATTCAACTAGATAACGTGATTCATTCCATCACTTGTTATGGATTATTTGTCATTCCCTTTCTCTAAAATAATACATTTTTATACCTGTTTGAAAAATATTTATATATTCCTTTATACAGATATTCTATTTCACTTTTATTTTTTAAAGTTTCAAATAAATAAAGTATAAATTCAAATAAAATTACATAATAAAATATTAGTATAAATAAAATAATCCTTTTAAAATTAAATTACATACATTAAAATATAAAAAAAAAATGTTTTAGATTGCAGTGATATGTAGACGTTGTAGTGTCGCTATTTCTGAATGTTGAAAGTGATGAATAATACAAATATAATAAAATGAAAAAAAAAAATGGTATAGAATGAAAGTCATCATAAAAAAACAAGAATATTTATTGACATGACATTAAATCTTTCCATTTGCCAAGACTCTAATCAGAATTAGGAATCAAAACCCAAGAAGTGGCCAAAACTCTACTTCGTAAAAATAATATTATTAGTTTATCATATTATATATTATTTTTAAATATTTTTCTAATATTGATTATATTATATATAATATGTTTTACATAAAAAAAAAAAGATGTTGGACTTAAAGTGAGGCGCAGATACTAAAAAGAGCAGGCAATTACTTCACCATATATGCACCCAATTTGTTTTAGTATGAAAAAAGAAAATGTCCTTGAATAAAATAGAATTACATATAAAAATATATTTCAGATCTTCTATTTTTTGGAGTATGTTTTTAGATTTTTTTTCTTAAATATTTTTTTTTTGTGTTGTGAATTTGTTTTTAAATGGATTTTGATTTTTGAATTTTTATTTATGAAACACAATAATCTTTTTCGTATCTAGTTTTTCATAATATATTATTTTCAATTTTAGATTTTCGTTTTTAAAGTAAGAGATTTTCGGAAATTTAAAACTATGTAAGGTGCAGGTTAAAAAAAATTGGATGTAGGAAGAATTTGTCAAAATAACAAGAGAGGAGTAAAAAAGAATATTACTTCCAGCACCCTCATATTTAATTGCACCTTGGTTTAGTCATTTTGCCGTTAGAATGAAGTGCAGTTAGTAATAATATGGGTCCAGGAAAAAGAAATCCGAAAAAAATAGACACTGATATGACCCAACCCACTAACACCAAAGAGAAAAGGAGAACAGGGATGTGTGGGTGAGAAGGAGAAGGCAGCATGAACCCCAAAAGGGCGAGAAACTGAAGAGAGAAGCAGTGAAGGACGAATTTTTACCTAGGTCTGTTCTGCATAAATCGTCACTGTGCTTCTACTTGCTCTTGCATTTAACGGCTCTTCCAATTGATTCTAGTGATGTGAAGATATATGTATCCGAAAGGTCCTAATATAATACCATGATGATTAGCTCATAAACATGTGATTTTTGTTTTTGTGGTCCTAGGAAATCGATTTCTTGTTTTAGTATCAACTCTCATTTTGTATCGAATGCTGTCTTCCTAGCGGTAGGAGGATCTTTCTGTAGCTTTTATTGGAGCGAAGTGTGGATTTCGATAACTATAAGTCCAAAGGGAATCTGCGTGTGCTAGTTTATATTATGTTCCGTGGGGTATTTGGTATTGCGAGAAATTCTGGTTTTGTTCACGGTTATGAACAAGGATACATTTACCAGCAGAAGTTTAGTCTGGTGAACATAAAATTGAAATGGGTAAAAGATAGGACATTGGATGGTGTTGTTGCTGGTCAAAGGGATGTTAAGGCAACTGGGACCCTTGTCTCCATCATACATTCTTCTTCCCAATGCTGTCTTCCAATATACCATCTTTCCCGCTACCGTGGACAACTTGGTCTTCCCGGGGACCTCAAACTCTCTACCTTCATCAGAAGATATCCGAATATATTTATTGAGTCCTGTTTCCTTGATACTGGAGGCTCTCCAGTCCCATGGTTCAGTTTGAGTCCTGAAGCCTTGGATCTCCACTACCAGGAAGTCAGCATCATTCAGCAACGTCAGTTGGAACTCAGGGATAGGCTGTGTAAATTGCTTATGCTCACAAGCGATAGGACCCTTCCACTACAAACCATTGACCAGTTAAAATGGGATTTGGGTTTACCATATGATTACCAGCATTCTTTTATTCCAAATCACCCTGAAAGATTCTCATATGTTCGGCTTCCTGATGATCGTGTTGGGTTGAAATTGTTATTTTGGGATGACGAGCTTGCCATCTCGGAGTTACAGAAGAATAGTTATCTACAACAAAAGGGAGAAGAAGACATAAAAAATGGAACGTTAGCATTTTCAGTTAGTTTTACCAGGGGTTTTGGTTTGAAAAGAAAATGCATGGAATGGTTGAAAGAGTGGCAGAAACTCCCCTATACTTCACCTTACACCAATGCCTCTCATTTGGATCCCCGTACTGATGTATCTGAGAAAAGGGTTGTTGGAGTCTTCCATGAGCTCCTTCACCTTACACTTCATAAACAAACTGAGCGCAAGAATGTCAGCAACTTGCGTAGACCCCTGGCACTGCCTCAGAAGTTTACTAAAGCTTTTGAACGTCATCCTGGTATATTTTATATTTCCAAGAAGAGTGACACCCAAACAGTTGTTCTCAGGGAGGCCTATTACGGTCAAGAACCTGTGCAGAATCATCCCCTTGTACAAATTAGAGAGGAATTTGCAAGCCTAATGAAGAAAGGGCTATTGGATAGGAGTAGGGGTGTATACAAAAGAAACAGGGATACTAATTCGGTGGATGGTTTCAGAAACGAGGCTTGCATTGCTGATGAAACTAACCAGCTTAGTTCTAAGGATAAATCAGATTCCATCTTATATGATTATGATTCAGATAGCCCTCTACAAAGCTCTTGCTGATATATGTGAATGTGGTATTTCTATTTGGCCACTGTCTTAACGTGGCTTGGATTAGTGAGAATCTTAAATCTGGCCTAGATGGGATGTTTGCATATTACTACTGTTCAGCCACCTCCTTCTGCCACCTTGTTTATGAAGATCTGTCAACAACCAAATATATCAGCAATGCTATCATCTTAACAAGGATGCCATTTTCAGATTAGATGTAATATTCTGGATTAAGGGTTACAGCTCAATCTCGTTAGAAGATTAGTGACATGGGGTATGGGTAAGACACATAAAAAGCTGCAATTCAATTCCCTGTAATAAATTTTCGGTATCACTTTTTATGGGAGTCGAAAATTTAGCTCAAAAGCTATGACATAATACAGAAGCATCTTTTTTTTTTTTCAGGCGTTCATTGGAGGTGATTTTTACAAATCAAATAATCTCCCTGAAAAACAGTTCGAATGAATTTGTTCTCATTATATTTATATGCAGCAAGTAAGTTTCAAAGCCCCATCCATTAAGGCTAAATATGAATACATTAGCAACGCATCTCTATTCCTGCAATTACATCAGAGTTGCATAGTATTTTTCTCACTTCAAATTCACGAACACTAAAAATAATCGGATTCGTATCTTTACGCCCAGTCTGTTATTGAGAAAAGAGAAAAATCTTGAAAGATAATGAGAGGATTATTGTAATTAAGCTGAAAATATTAATGTAACTACCTTTTCTTTAGAAACGTGTAACTGTAAGCCTTATACTACCAACTTTCAATGACCAAACTTTGGTCTAGAATTCTTCGGCATTACGATTTCATAATATTCTTCGAAAGAACGTTATAATGCATACTAATATTGGACGTCTGACCAGATTTTGTTTTCTGCGGGATTTGTTAGTTATCTTTTAGAGAACATCAACACATAAATTACTAAGCAAATATTAGGAAATTGATAAAAGTATAGAAAGGAAAGCACCATTATGCCTTAGAACATGGCATTCATATCATACATCAATTGTGATTCATGTGTTGCAAAACAAACCGAATGTGAGCAGAGGTAAAAAAATATCATATAATATTATAGCCCCCACCCATACCCTGAAAAACAAAAAAAGGAAGAAGGACGCTAAGTGAGAAAAAAAATAACAAACTCAGTGCAACCTCGTCAACTCTTCTACTCTTTTGCATAACTCCTCTACAGAAACATCCATTGCCTTGGAAATTTCATCCATCTTACTGCGGTTGAGATCAAGAAATGATTCGATCAAATCTCCATCTAAAAAGTTTCTGGCTTCAACAGTTTTCTTCTCATTGTTAAATGACCTCCATTGCTCATGGCTGAGTCCTCCAACACCTTTAATTACCTTCCTCAAATTTGACTGAAGTTTCTCCAGGAACACATATTGCTCGTGCGGAAGAGAAGCAATTACCCCAATAACACCATTAATGGTGCCAAAGATAACTGTTGGAATCTGCCCAACATCAGAATCTGGCAAGCGCATTACGAGGGAGCCATGCCGGAACCGATTAATAAATTCTCCAAGGTGATACTCACCAACCACTTCAAGACGACCTCGCTCTTCGTCAGTGGCACCTTCACTATTTTTCCGAACAGTAAACAGATTAAAATTATTTTCCGCACCAAGGTAAATGTCATCGTCAAGGATTTCAACAGCCGACATCCAATTTGCATTGTAGTCACGAGCTCTTTCCTCAATAGCACCTTCTTCATGCTAACAATAAACAACAATTTATCATTACTAAAGAACATTTTAAAATAGAAATCCGTCACTCATCCAAAACGATAAGCAGCACAACAGTTTGAAATTTGACAAAACCAGATATAAGTTTGCGTCACAACAAATAAATTTAACAAAAAAAAGACAGCATTCGAAAGGTTAGCATAAGACAAAAAAAACTTAGCTTCAAGACAATTTAGAAGCTTACCTTATAGATTAACAAGGAAATTGACTTCATCAGATCACCGACTACAATAAAATCTCCTCTAGTTTGCACATAAAGAGCTAGGATGTGTCCATGATGTCCACATTCAGACTGCAATTCATGGGTTCCATCATCACGTAGCACCCATTTGTACAGCTGAATTTTTTGATTAATAGCAGCAAGCAATTTACCATTAAATGCATTCAAGCAATAAACAGCTCCTTTTGTCTCCTTCTCAGCAATTAGCTGTAGTTTTCCATCTTCAACAGTAAAAACAAGAATTCTTCCCTACATGTTTTAAAATGGAAAAAGTAAGCAGGTGTCAGAAGCTTTTACTAGAACATGCTGAAAAATTACAAATTTATCAACTTACTTTGGTTGGTTCATTTTCCTCTGGCAATACATATGCAGTTCCAACACAGTAATAAACATTATTATCATCTGAGAATGAGCAGCTAATTATAAAGCAACCATACTCATATGTGTCAAGAGAGTAAGTTGATATGAACTCAAAAGTCTGGTCATCCAGTAAGCGGACAAAGTGCATTTCAGAGTCTTCACCACTTGTTGGGTTGTATTTCAAACTACAAATAGCAAAAGTCCTGGAGTGCTCTTGGTGGCAGATACGCCGAGCATGCTCTCCAAGCGGTATAGAGCGAATATGTAGTTTTTGTATGTCATCAATGGTGCCAATAGTAAGCTCACCTTCTTTCGCAATTGCCAAACTGTTGGAAGTTATGAACAGTGTATTCAGTACCATCACCTTTACATTAATGCACAATACAAGATCCAAAAACAGCACAAGGTGGATATGTCAATAATTCTAGGAAGGCAAACTAACAAAAGAACCAAGATACCTGTCTGGAAAAGCAGCAGAATTGAAAGGACACATGTGACTCACTTCCTTCAGATTTACATTACTATAAAGTAATTTTTTGTTACTACTGTAGATCACAGTTGGCCGATCAGATGCAGCGAATACATGGGTAGTATTCTTCGAGGAGAACGTCCGTAGTGTAATGGGTTGTGTCCCAAGAGATACCTTTTTCCTATCTGTTAACTCGCCAGTACTTGTGTTCAGCATGAAGTTTAAGAGATGTCCATCACCGAGGGCACAAAGCAAGTAAGATATCTGGAGAATAAAATTAAAAAAGTAACATTTGAGTAAGATATTTTTAACAAGGAAAATGCAATTAAACTTGTGAATTAGTAGTTTAGCCATCCCTAAATTAATCCTTGAAGGACATTACAAAAATTAACATGAGAAGAGTAAAAGAATATTAGTGTTGCTGATATATATCCCTAGCATTGGCTACATGTAAAATCCAAAACCTCCACTCCAAAGATTTAAATGAGATGAGCATTTCATGGTATTTCAGAAACAAAAGAACTAAGCAGAATGACAGAATAAAAAAACTATAAAGCACATGAAAAAATAATACAAGGAAAGCCTACCCCTTCAAAGGCACAAAGAAGAACAGAACGAGGTATGATCTCCCCTCCTAGCTGTTCCTTGGTGACGAGATTCAGGTCTGGAAGAGAAAAAATTCTAACACTTATGTCTGTCCACATTCCAACAGCTGCAAGCTGACTGTGATTGGGGTTTTCACCGATGGGATTTATGTCTAGACATGAAATCTCATACTCCAGTTGGGCATGTTTTACTTCTTGCAATATTCCATCTCCAATTTCCAGGTAAACTAAATGCCCTCCTCCTGTGGCCAACAACACCTGTATCAAGGTGTAATGATAGTTACCAATCCGACTGCAAATTCAGTGTGTATAGTCATAATAAAATCAAACATATAGATTGAAGGAAATTATATTAATGGAGACCTAGATAAATATCAAAGGCCAAGGATAGAAATTGTGGCCAACATTAATACTAGTATCTGTATACCAATTGACCCAAATTATGTTTGGCTGACAATCACAAATATAAAACTTATTCTAATGAAAATTTGGCACAAATTATATTATTGTGTAAAATGTAGTCTGTAGCTTTAAGTGTATCAGAATCTAGAATTTTCTACCTTTTGGAAAGGGTCTTCCAGCTTTCAACTTTCGAGGAATTAAAATAAGTAAAAATTGTATGCAACTTGATGATTTAACTTTTTTACCTTCAACATTCCACTGTTATTGGATTATTGTTTTATGTTAATAAAAAACATAGGACAAACTAAATATTATAACATCTGAATTAAAATATCAAAACAGAAAACAGTAACAAAGTTATCAGTGTAAAACACATGCATGTTCATATAGATATTTAATATTGGAGCTTCACTGATCACAAAATCAATCCTGGAAGCAGGCATTAAGAAACTATACGCCTAACTAACATTAGCTGAAAACGTTCTTGAAATTTTTCATGCTTACAGAAGACATTAAGTCATCACTCAACATTTTTAAACAACCATTAGCAGATGGTCAACGCTTGCAGAATCAACATTTTTTCAGCTGTCTTCCACTTTTTAGTTTTAAGATTAATCAAAGGTAGCATTTTTAGCATTCCACTTTCAGTAATTTTAGAGCTTTCTAAACACTAATTTCACCCAAATAAGCAGTGAATAGAAAAACATGGGCTCAACTCATTAAAACTAATCATAAATTGCTGCTCATGGTTCACCTACTTCCACCTTCCTGACAGCTAAAGTACATCAAAATCATTTCCATGTGAACAAGTAGGAGGGGAAATGTGACAGGCTCTGATCTGCCTCTACTGGGAAATGCAAGATTGACAAGGAAACCCATTGCAATTATTAAACCACCAAGCAAATATTTCCTATAATCAAACCTGGGTAGCATTTGCTGTAGCTACATTCACTGAATAGCCTGATGGTGCGAACCATTCATTGCGGAGCTCTCTAGTTGTGGAACTGACCAGTCTGACAGAGTTTGAAGTGACCTGTCGTAATGGTTTATTAGATAATGGCAGGTGACTGACATAAAACAAAATTAAATAAACTAAAAAAAGCATGGAGCAGAAGAGCCTCTATTTATGAACATTATTCAAAATTAACTACAAAGGAACATGCAGAACTTAGCTCGAGAAGCTTCTAGAATATTAATCCATTTGTATAAAAGTTTAAATTTTCATTTCTTTAAATTCCAGGTAATTTATTTAGGTGCGCAGAAGATTAAAAATCTCTATAATTTTATAGAAAACAAAAAAAAGGTTTTATTATTATACCAAAAAGGAAAAAATATGTATTAGTAATCAATAGGTTGTGAAACAGTTTGAAAATTAAAGGAAAGTAATCCTGAAAAAATATAAAAAGATGGCCTAACAGTAAAATTTGATTGTAAATCTATATCATTATGCCAAAACAGTTCTGCAGCCATGAATGGCTTTCTTAACAATGTTGTCAGAGAGATGTGGGAATTAAATTAAGAGAAGAAAACCAACATGGTAAGAAAATAAGGTAAGAACCTACTTGAACAAGTTGATTATGAACAGCATCATGGCAAAATAATGTCTGCACTTGAGAACAGAATCCCTCAATCTCAGTTTCTTCCAGCTCATCCTCAAGATTCATTGCTAAGATTCTTGTTTCACTGATAAAACTAACAACCAGAAAAGTATCAAAAGGATCATCTGTTGAGGATCTTAGTGACCACATTCCTTTGATACCTTGAAGCTCTACTGATGCCTGATCAAATACATGCATAAAAAATTAATATTATACAAGGAATGTGCTATTGATATAAAAAATCATTTTCTCTTTCCTTTTGAATATCTTGGGTGCAAATGTTTCACACTTGGGTGAGAGGAAGGTCAGCTGACCTGTTCATTAATTCCAATCCCATTACGAACAACGCGAAGAGAACCATCCTTGTAGGCTCCAGAGCAAGTTACAACCTGACCTTGGCCCTGCCTCTCAAGGTCTACCACACAGAAGTCAACAATAGGCCCCAAATTGACATACCTTTCCAGTACTTCCACATAAGAACCTTTTGCATCAGGCTGCAGATTTAGTTTTATAAGCTGTGCATTTTACCATAAAAAATTGTCAATATGTTAAGTCTGAATATGTAAGACTAAGTATTAAGCATAGATAGGCCACAATAAAATTCAAAGTCATCAAAACAACATGAATAGAGGAAACGGTGAAGAAAACACTCAGATATTACAAATGCTTCGTAATACAGATCCGTTTTTCCCTCCCTTAATGTTACCAAGTAAAAATATTAGAAAAAAAGAAAATATCATTTGAAAAATACTTAATTTGGGTGTACCAGCTCCTACGTGTATTGACATACTGCTTTATGTTCTTACTAATTAGTATAATATTGCAAATGCTTCCTAAAACAGATCCGTTCTTTCCCTCCCTATTTTATATTACAGAGTAAAAATATTAGAAGAAAAGAAACTATCATTTGAAAAAGGCTTAATTTTGGTGAAGCAGCTCCCTCTAGTCGTCTTACTGCTTTATGATCTTACTAATTAATATAATATTATACTATTTTGGTGAAACTATTTTTTTCCTTTTTAAGGAATTTGGAATTGCGAACATTTCTTATTTATACTGCTAACTTATGTTTGGGGTTTACTTAAACTAACACAACCTTGCCATTTACCACATAAACAAAGCTACACTCTCTGTTAAGCTATACTTAAACAAGTACATCTAGAGTCAACTCACAAATCTGAATACAATTAATAAGTACTCAACCCAACATAACATACAGATTCCATATTAGATAAATATAATGAAACAAATCAGTCTGCATACTCGTTCAAAACCAGTACTTGGGAAGACAGAAATTTGGAAATAACATTTTATAAACTCGCAACAAAAAATTATTAAGTAATTTTCTAGTTCATTAGCCCACCTGTGAATCTCCGTAACTTGAACCAATGTAGACGAATGCATTATCCAGGTATGATATTGTAGATGCAATGGAAGTCTCTCCAAGGGGCTCAGTTTTTAGTCCAGTAACCCTACAAAACAAATGTAAATGATAAAACAATAAGATATAACATAAATACAGATTGTTTATTCAATGAATATGCTGATACCCAAGACAGTAATAAATCTGTTAAGCCAACATGAAAACGAGAATGAGATTACATACTTTTCTTTCTCATGGGTTATTACAAGTAGGCTAAGCAACCCTGTATGATCACCAAGTAAATATCTAGAACCATCAGGATCAACTCGTCCATAGGCTTTTGTAATTGACTGAAAACACATAAGGTATAATTAAGATTGAAGGGAATCCAAAAACATGTATTGTATAAATATCACGAAAATCCAAAAAAAAAACACAACAGATGATTTAAATGGAAGAAACAAAAAACTATTATTTAACATACAGGTCCGAATGGGATAGCCTTGAAAGCATTAGCACTGCAGTATACTATGGTCTCTTCTCCAATAATAAGCACGCCACAAAGTGGCGGGGGAACTGGTATCAATAAATCAGCCCCATTATCAAGATTGTTCTGGGACCATGGACCCTCAACAAAATCTTTATCCTTCAGTGCAACCTCATATGTTTTAACATGACGAGCATCTTTATTATCCTGTCATAATAAAATATAGTGTCAAAGCCATCAAAATCAAAATCGGTAAGCAAATGACAGATATGTTTCCAACCAAATGCATTGCATAAAGGACATGCAAAAAAAAAAAATGCATCATACATTTTTATAGATGATAGAATCATAGAAACATAGAATACACAAGATATGCTAGAATATGAATCTGTCCAGTCATAAACTGAGACTACAACAGTACAACTATGAAATCAATCTCAAACCCTCTTTGGCACTCGTTAAATTGTCTTATACCTGTGCCAACCAACAATTCTAATACATGTCAATGTGATGATTACAATTGTGTCACTTATAAAACACAAGTTACATACAGAACTTGCCTGTAAATATGATTTTAATCTTCAGTGCAATACATGCTAAATTAGAAATTGAAAGTATTTAAAAAAAAACGAACAGGGTAGGTACTATAATGATTCCAACTTGACTGTACAAACAATCTTTAGACCATATGTAGGCAGGTCTACTACAGTAAAAATATGTGTGCATAATCCCCCCATAACAAATTTTGGGGCAAAAGACACCTTAAAGTGTAGGCATTCTGGTCTAACTAAGCATGCCGATGGACAGCTTACACTAAAACCAGCCACAGAAATTTAGCCTCCTTATATAAAGCTCCTAATTCCTAAATGCATGTAGTGTGGACCCAAAGACTAAAATAAACGAGCAGAGGAAAGAAAGAAGCAAAACATGATAACACCGCAGACTCAATCTATTCCATCAATGTAACTAATCAACTAATAACCCCAAAACATTAGGTAGAACAGGAATGCTAGCAACACACTCTCTAACATACTGTTTCTAACACACTTAATTATTTGTTAAAATTTATTGAAAAATACAAAATAAAATAATTCATTAACTAAGAGGGACCCACCAAAATATGTGAATTCCAATCAATTTCAACCAATAGTAAAGAGAGTATTCAAACATGTAATACAAAATGTGTTGCCAGTCTTCCTCATAGGTAGAATAAAATTAGAAACCTGGTAAAGAACCACAATGGTTGGCTTTGAACAACCATAAAGAAATTTGATATCCAAAACTTGGAGCTCCTCAAGCCTGAAAACAAATAAATTATAATTGAAATAAACTATATTAGAAACAGAAACAAAAATGGGTAAGACAAACTAGGGGTCGAAATTACAAGAAATATTTCTAAAAATACTTGCAATTTAAAAAATGTCAACAACTGTATGTGTTTTTATTTTAAATTTTAAGTTCAAACAAGGGTTCGAGAAGATTTAGGTGCAACAATCAAGATAAGATTATTTTAATATTATTGTAAGGATTGCTTGTAATTGTCTGAACTGTACAAAAATGAATACTCTCATTTATAATGAAAAAGTGATACACTAGAAGGAACAAAATCAATAACTAATAATGAGAAATATTTGAATAGATATTTTCATATTTGATGTAATCAAATCATATTTCCCTATTTAATGTAAACAACTCATATCTTAAATGCTCCTCTTCATGTTGGAGCATATGTATCATTAATGAGACCCCTTGAGAGACTTTGTGAGAAATGACAGTCAATTGGTTACTCAATAATGACAGAGATTCATGCATCAATTTAATGCAACTGTATGAAAATGAAGTGCTAAAGAATCGATGGCAAAGGGCATCGATTGGCTTAGTCAAGAGGTGGTCAACAAAAAAAGCAGATCCAATTGTGAGGTCACATCAAAGGTCTGAGGATTCATTCAGCTATAGAAAAGCAAAAAATGCTTATTAAGGGCATCACAACTGCTACAGAGCAAAATGCTCAAAGCGTAAAACTGCTAGGAGGGTGTGGTGGCCATCGAAGAGAAAAGAAACTTTGACAGCACAGCAGCGAACAAGGAATAAAAGTGTAATGGGCACGGTGAAGGTAATGAAAACTGCATCCAAACACACAAAATCTTGCTTAATCTACAATTTTGGTTCTCTCCATAGTCATCCATGGACAAAATTGCCTAAGTAGAATCATAGAAGACATCGTGGATAGGATTGTGCAAGTGGACTCTCTTCTCACATTTGCACAAACGAAAGTTTTTATATAGTTTTAAGGGGTTTCTGTTTTGGGCTAGTGAACCTCAAATGACAGCCTAAATAGCCCAACACCCACTCCTAAATTTAACACGGTTATATATGAAAAAAATTACATTATAGAGAAATGAATAGTTTCTAACTTAACCTCTCATCCTCTCCATACCAAAAAGTGACAACGTATTTTGCTTTCACAACTTGGTCTATGCTCCACAACTACAACAGCTAGACTTGGTGGATTCTCCACCGCTCTTCTCGTCGTTGTCCTACTCCAAGGTATCCTTTTGTTCTTCAACAACTCCAGATTTTGATCTATTCATGGACTGGGGCGTCTACGTGTGATTCCTACAAATGTGCATGGCGACTTGTGAAAAGGAACTAGCCTCATGGACCCATTGAGTACTCCATTGCTAAGAGATGGACTCCAGATCTAGTGCTTTCCAACAATGAGTATTGGGTTCTGCGTCATTTGATGAGACGAAGCAACCAAGTGTTTGTTAAGACTTAAGGACAACAGTGGCAGATGGCCAATGACAGTGGCTAACAGCAGACAACAATGAATGCACCAAAAATGACAAACAGAATCCACTCTGATACCAACTTAAGAATGGAAATATGAAAAAATGTTCAAGAGCTTAATTATCTCTTAGTTGTTCCATTCACATATATGGGTTCTTAAATCAATAAAATACAAAAAGGATATGATGATCTACACATAGGTGCTAGATACGTAATACAAAAGATGAGGTAACCTATTCTAACAAGTTAACCCCTGCACATAAGTTAAGCAATTTTGACAACATAAAAGTTATGTTGTGCTCACCCACCATGTCTTGTGTTGACATGCAACAACAAAAACGAGTGGAAACAAAAAAGAAGCATATACTTGAAGTTGCTCGAGGCCTTGTTCCAAAATATGGAACCAAATTATCTTTGGGAATCTTAATTGGAACACATTTGATCAGTATGATGTATAGCAAATTGAACTTGAAAACTTTTGTTGTTTTCACAAGTTTTTCTTAAAATAATAGACTCTTGATCACTTTACTTCTAAGAATATTTGGGTAACTACTTACGTACATACTCATGAACCAAATAATTAAACTTTAACCTTAAGCAAAAGTGTGAGTTTGCAAGCTATCCTCCCAATCAGAAAGGATACAAACGCTTTTAAAACATAATCAATTATGCATTACTTCTAAACAAAACTTCAGTTAGCAAGAGAATTATGCTATATATAAATATATACATATATATATATAACGTTTAGAATTTGTTTATTAATTATTAATATTTTATTAATCTATGTTTTATATTATAATAAAATGAATAATTAAAATAAATAAAATGAAATAAAATAATGTAGATTTTGATATTTTGTGAAAATATTTTAATTTATTATTTTAAATATAATTTTTACCAATATTTTATAATTACTATTTAATTTAAAATTTATTTTAATTCTAATTTATATTTCTAAAAATTATTTCGTATATTAAATTATTTTACAATTTTTTTATTTTCACATCATTTAAATCAGTTACAAACTTTCCATTCATTTCTCTACACTTTCCGTCAATCCAAACAACATCACTTTCAGCTCTCTCTCTTCTTTTTCACTTTCTCAAATCCATCCTTCAATCTAAACAAAGCCTAAATCTACTTTTGCACTTCTGGTTCAGACCCTTGATATAAACACACATGCGTAAAGATCTATTGAGAGCAAGAATTTTCTCAAGCACCCTTTTCAAAATCTTCTATTCTCAACCCCAACTTCACAGCAAACACCATCTGTTATTACACTGTTTCCATTATGTTCTCTCTTTAACATAACCTTTTATCCATAGAGAGTACCCAAGCAATTGGCAAACCCACCCTAAAAAACTACCTACTAATGGGGGAAAACCAAACACTTAAATACTCCACCAACCATACCGTACTACTTGATGTGGTACCTAGGCACCCATAATACCTAAGTCTTTATTCATCCCCCAAGATGCATATGAAGCCTCATCATTAATAAAAAGAAGCATTTCTACCTAAATAATAATTTCTTTAAGACAAAGATATTTGAAACCCAAGGGAAATGAGGTATGTCATTTGCCTGACCAGGAGAAAGTTGGATTTTTTAAAATCATCTCGTCAATTATCCATAGATTAAATCAACTAATAAAAGTACATTCATACTTCCCTTCGTTTTTTTCAAACAAAGATATACCTAAGTTCACTATTGACCCAAATCCTTTATGCATGAGATGCAGAAACCACTTCCAATCTTATGTAAAGACACCAACAATATCTAACTTGACATAGGTTCAGAGTTCCTTCTTAGGACTGTGGTGACTGGTAATCATTACTCAACGTCATGGACTTGGCTACTAGTACTACACTTATGCATACCTGGCAAAGGTCAAATTATAAATAGAATTCATGTGTAGACCACCAAGAGAATAAAAAGAATTACCTTATATTAAATGCTTCCTTGAGCTGTCCTTTATTGTCAAAGGGAATAACCTGTAATATCAATGAACAGTGAATCATTCAAACGCTATGACACTGTAAACCAAAGCATATTGACATTTGAATATAAAATTTTAGGATAGTGGATGAGAAGTTATATACTTTGAACAAACCATCATACAAGTGAAGTCCAATCAACCTACAATCAGGATCAATAATGCCAATCTGCAGAAAGAGAATGGAGAACAGCTGAAATGCACTGAACAACTTTCATATGATCCTAGACTTATCATTAATGTTGTTACAAATATCAAAAGTTAAAGAATACAATGACTACCAAGCTTTAATGGTAAATAAATAAAATAATTTAAATACCTGACCGTTATCAGTGGGACGTCCTATCCGATCAGAAACATCCCCCATTGCCCTGGATGACAATAAATTTGAGAATTAAACTGATAAACAAGACAACCATTATGGCCCTTACTGGGAATTCAAATTTTTAATATAATATACAGAAATTGAAAGCCTTGCTGATTCTTTGAGCTATTTTGGCTCACTATTTTCATTTGTTTTCAATTTATAGGAGGATTTCCTCCCTTGCCCTACATGAATATACTCTTTCATATTTAAGTAGCAGTGTAGCACACATTTAAGTTAGGAATCTGGGGTCCCATTCTTATTTTGACTTACAATTCCCAACTTAACTCCACCTCCAAAGTCCTGTTTGGGTCTCAAATGACCCAGACAAGACCTATTCAATTAAGATAAGGAAAGGTCAGGATGAGGAAAACATTCAAACATTTTACTCATAAATTTTGAGCTTGTACATTTAGGACACTACTCAAGACCACAAAGTTATCCGGAAATAATCCTACTCAAAAGAAAGTAAAAGAGGCAGCCTAATGCCCGAGGTTCAGTCTGGGAGGTCAAGCGTATGCAATTTACCAAACTAAAATTTCCCTTCACAATTTCTAACGGACACTAATATCCTTCTTCATAAGGAAAGCTATACAAAACATATCAATCTGGATTTTCTGGTCATGCAGAAATGACATGCTATGTTAAGTGCAAGCACATAGAGAATACATGTCAGAATCGTAGTTTTCTCCCCATTTCTTCATTCAACAACGTCAGAAAGCTTAGCAGTAAAAGTATTACTAATGAAGTAATTAATCTATTAACAAGGATACAGCTTCAAAGTTACAAAACTCTCTTTTGCGCATTGCATATAAAGTTACCTATTCTGGCTAATTGGATTGTTGCATTACAAAATTCACATTGAGATTGTTAGCACCCCAGCTGACAGCTTATATGCCCCAAAAAATCGTAATAATTGGTTCAGATTAGAAACAAAGTGGATTTCAATCCATTCAAAAATAATCCTGAGCATGAGCAAGTCCACTCCAAAGGAAAAAAATTGTTGCTTCCTTACACATACCGGGTAACAAGCTCAGAAGTCTCAGAATCCCATTGAAGAACACAAAATTTGTATCTTTCAGTTGCGATAAAGAGATAATCCTGTGTTTCACCCTGTATGAGACCAAAACAAGCAAAAAACAAATTACGAAAGGATAAAATAAAACTAAAACATTAGACAACAACTCAAGACACATGGATGCTTTTAAATTTCTCACATGAGGGCGGAAGAGTTCAAGCGTAGCAATTCTTCCATATATCGGCACGTCCAACATAGGCTGCAAAGATAGGTTTCAGTTTCACATTTATCCGATTCAGTTACATATGCATCAAAAAATGAAGAGAACAAAACACAAACAACGCATATTGAAAGAAAATGATTGAAACAAGTAGCGTATGAACGGAAGAGCGCAAGAACCTGCAAGCCCTGAGGCGAGAGCAAGTGAATCTCGATGCGCGTGCATTTCCTGATGAAGAAACGAAGTGAAAAGAAGAAGATGAAAAAACCCTAAGAGAACAAGAAAGGGAATAGATGAATACGCGATAATGAGGTTGAGGTCTTGAGGACTGGTGAAATTGCCGACGCAGGAGTGAGTGACGTTGGTGGGTTTGTGAGCTGTGACAACGTAGTTCCATATACTCATCGTTCTCTTCTCTTCTCTGCTTCCTCAGAGCACGCACTCTGCTTCTGCGCTTCTTCCCAATTGAATAGGGTTTGGGTTTGGGTTCGGTTCGGAACGATTAACCGCTTAGGGCGCTGTCAAAGAACGCAACAAGAACCTCACTCACACAGACACTCTCTTTCTCAGACCCTCGAGCGGCTTTCACTTTTGGCTTTTGCCCTCGTTTCATTAAGCGCCAGCTAAAGTGTGAGTAACTAAGGTTTTTTTTTTTTTCTAACTTGTTAATTTTTTTATTTTTTGTCCTCCATTTTAATTTCCTCATTATACACAATAAATTATTTAAAAGACTTAAATATATTTTTGTTTTTGCAAAATTGATGGATTTTATTTCTATTTTCAATATACTTTCCAAATTTTTACCTGGATTTTTATTTTGTTTTTAAAATTGATATCTAAGTCTTTTTATTTCATTATTAAAATACTGTTTAAACAAATTTAAAAACAAAAAATAAAGTAAAAAATTAGAGACGATAAATTTAAAAAATATTATAAACTAAGATTAAAATTTGAGCATTTATCATGATCAGACACGTATTTAAGTTTATATTTGTCCTGTTTTTTTAGTGGCATAACCATCTTTAGTTTAATTATTGTTTTATTGCTGAAATTTAGAGCTAATCCGGTTTTGGTCTTCCGTATTTTAAAATATATATATATATATATATATATATTAAATTTTTAGTCTAAGTTTTTGGAATAAAAAATATTTTTTAAAACTATTTTTAGTTCCTGACTATTAAATTTGAGAAACTAAAACTATGTTTTTTCTCTGAGAGATTAAAATTGTGTTGTACAAAATTTAAAATATTAAAGTCAAACTTATCACAATTTTGAAGTATTGCATAGTTAAGCTAACATTTTTAATATAAAAACCCATAAAACATAGTGCACTCCTCTCTTTTTGTTTCTATACAGAAAATTGAACATTTACAATATTTGGAAAGGAGGAGGGAGGGAGATTATCACCCCTTCTCCTCATTACAATTAAATTAATTAATTTATTTTTACATATAAGATTACATTTGATTGAGTTTCAAACTTCTCAACATTACAGCTAAAACAATTTATTTTTTACATATTAAATTACATTTATTGAGTTTCAAAGTGTTTGATGTTAAAAAATTGTTTAAAACTAATATTATAATTTTATTTATGTTGTTTGTTGAATGTTTTTATTATTTTTTAAATGTGTTGAATTTATAAATATTATGTGTTATGTCTAGAATCGACAAATAGAATCGACCAAGAGTCAAAAGTTTGACTGGGAAGGTGAAGGTCATTCTGTAACAATATCAGTAGACTGGTAACGTTCGAGTTGCCGAATGACCGAATGGTCTAATGGCAAAATGGAGTTTGCATCCTAACAAACGGATAAGAGCGTTAAATTTCATTAGGGATTGTAAAACATGGTTAAACAACCATTGGGCCTAGGTAATCCTTTTGTGCAGATAAAGCCCAATAGAACAATATAAAGATAAGGGGTTCCTCAAGGTGAAGGGGGATGTTACATTTGATTCTAATACTAAACCATAAGGCTTCGTTTGGATCCAAGGGTGCCACTGTTGGCGACGACGGATGTCACAGCAGCACCCCGTTTGGATCCATGCATGGTTGCAGGTGAGTGTGGAGGGGAGCAGAAAGTTGAGCGAATTGTTTATCTGCGCAAAGAAGAAGAGAAAGTTGCACTGTAGATGGGGAGTGCCAAGTCATCTGAAGCAAGTTACAAAGTTATCCTTGCTTTTGCTGGAATCAAGAAACAGTGCCCCTGCGCATGCATGCCACATGAAGCCATGAGATTCCTGACTTGGCTCAGGAATCGTTTGACTCTGTGTGAATCTGTGAAAGGAGAGTGAAT
>Ga0123342_1004773_pt1 | contig 20351 bp, 5 predicted proteins | sample Turbeawhitnodule_FD_89960 | JGI IMG/M metagenome (GOLD analysis project Ga0123342, IMG submission 89960) | Root nodule microbial communities of legume samples collected from Mexico - Turtle bean Mexico white nodule | ecosystem: Host-associated > Plants > Roots > Nodule | place: Mexico: Nepantla... | reverse complement strand
GTTACTTAACAAAATCACCATTCAGAAACAGTTTTCAAACTTTCTCAAAACACCTGAGTGTAAACAATCGGTTGTTTTGACAAAACAATTGGTTGTTTCAACTTAGTTTGAAAAACATTTTGCTTTGATAAAAATTGAGATGCTAATTGCTTTGAGATTTAATCTAAGGGTTGATTATAACATTGAACTACCCCAGAACAAGGCTTAAAACCAGCACAGCAGCATCAAGCAAAGCAGAGGCTTCATCATCCTTCAAAGGATTTGGATTCTTCAAAACATTGAACACCACTTGGTTCAACAAATTATAATCTTCAAAATCAATGGAAGAGTTTGTACTTACACTTCTTGATGTAGATTCTTCCTTTACCATGAAACAAAGATTGGCTTCGTCATCATCCTTTATTGAAGAACTTGAAGATGAATCATCATTGTATGCTCTTTTTTATTTTCCTTTCTTCTTATACTTCTTGTAACCCCCTTTCTCTTTTCTCACATTTCTTGGACATTCAGCCTTGATGTGTTCTTGTTTACCACATCCAAAACAAGTGTAGTTTGTAGAATTAAATTCATTAACATTCTTGGTATTGTACTTGTTTGATGGATGTTTTTGTCCTTGTTGTTCTTCACATCAATTGTACCTTCATGGATAACCTCAAGGATGTCTCGCATCTCCTTTGTAAAAGCTTATTTTCAGACCCTGAAAAACTCATTGGAATTTAAGGCAAAAGTGATGATATTTTTAGCAATGCAATCATATTGAGCCTTTTTAGTTTCACTCTGAGTCCATTGGGACCAATGTTTCTCAATGAAAACATCATCTTTTTCAATTTTAAAAACAAAATGGCCATTTACAATAGCATTCCAGATTCCTCTATCAATTGATTCAACAAATATTTTCATTCTAACCTTCCATAATTGATAATTAGTACACAAAACAGAGGTCGCATGTTTATTGAAGCACCCTCCCCAAATGGTAGTTATTCAGCCATTTAAAAAAGGTTTAGGATCGAAAACTTGAATGACTTTCAAGAACTTTGCTCTTAATGCCAATTGTAAGAATTATAGTGCTAAAACAAAGGGGCGTGAATTTTTATTGAAAGATTTTCGCAAGTATTGAAGGTAGAGTGAAAAGCTATGAAGAATTAATCAATGGAAAATTTGTCCAACCAAATATAAAACTGTTTTGCTGAGATGACTGCTCACAATTTGAATTGTCTCTTGAGTCCTTAGTCATATTCTTGCCTACTTGGATTGTATCGTTTGTGCTGCATTTACTGTTAGGACTAGTGTACTGTGGATGCTTCGTAATCGATGGAATACTTGTCTTAATTACTGTAGCAAAATCAGGTTTAGGTTTACTCATATTTTTTATGAAGGGAGTGTGTGTGTGTTCAACACTTCGTATGGAGGAACATCATTTGTCGTTTTGGGGTACCAAAACACTTGGGGTACCAAACGTTTTGGGGTACCAAACTATGCACAAAGCTCGGAATCAAGCAGGTGTTCGCCTCGGTAGAGCACCCTCAAATGAACGGACAGGTCTAGTCTGCCAACAGAGTCTTACTCAGAGGTTTGAAAAGGAGGTTGGAGAAAGCTAATGGGACCTGGACATAAGAGGTGCCTCGAATTTTGTGGGCCTACCACACCACTCCACAATCCACCACGAAGGAAACACACTTCAATTTGGTATACGGATTAGACGCCATGATCCCAATAGAGATCCAGGAGAGTTCGCCGCGATTCTAACGAAGGGAGGAAGGTGAACTTAGACCTACTCGACGAGGTGTGAGACCAAGCACGTGTCAAAGCTAAAGCTTTGAAGAGAAGGGTGGAGTATAAGTAAAGGTCCAAGTTGAGACCTCGACGGTTCCAGGTTGCCGACGTGGTAATGCGAAAGGCTCACCCTTACCAGTTGGAGAATAAGTTGTCTCCCAAATGGACTGGCCTATTTCGCATGGTAGAGGTGCTCGGAAATGAGGCCTACAGACTCGAGACTTTGGAAGGTGGGGCTATACCCCGAATGTGGAATGGGGCTAACCTTAAGTTTTATTTCAGCTGATATGTTTTTTCAAATCTCTTATGAACAATTTTAATAATTAAGGGGGACACTCTTTTTCCCTCATGAGGGTTTTTTAATGAGGTCGCCCAATGAAAAATTGTTCTTGAAAGGTAATTCTTTTCTAACACACGATAAGGCGACTTGACCGACGAATTACCCGAGTAAGCGCCATGTGTGCATAATTGATTAATAAACGAGGCGATCTAGTCCCCTGGTAAGATTCCAGGCCTAGGCAACTCGACGCTTGTACAATTCAGATGGGGAAAACATCTTCTCAATAAGATTCTGAGTCCAGGCACCCTGAATTTCCCTGAAATTATTTGACCAGAGGTAGGTAAGCTAACCTAGCTCAATGTTGTAGAGTAAAATTGGCGTGAAAGCCAACACCCAAGTCAGATACTCCAACCAAAGTCATTAAAGAGTAGGCTTGGCGTGTGAGCCAACACCCAAGTCAGATACTCCGAACGCAAGAGAGTAAGGCGACCTTTCCTAGGTAAGATTCCAAGTCTAGGCGTTCTGAAATTCATGGTGATTCAAATGGGACGACTTTTGCTTAGTGAGATTCTGAGCCCATGTACCCAGAATCATAAGTTAGCCATAATTAAGACTATTTGGCTTGAATCAGGAGGTTGACCTGTTTCGGTAAGACTCCGAGTTCAGGCACCTTGAACACGTGTTAGGATGTAGGACGATTTCGTAAGATTCTGATTTTAGGTGTCCTAAAGCTTCGTTTGCCGTAACTAAGGTGGTTAGGTGAAAGTTAGGGAAGATGGCCTACCTCAGTAAGACTCTGAGTTCAAGCACCCCAAGTATCCACCATGAGGTGGTACACCTTCTTTTCAGTAAGATTTTTTGAGTCTGAAGGTACTTATGTACGACTCGCTATGGCTAAAAAGGCGTGACTAAAGACAGGTAAGGTGACTTCACTCGGTAAAGAATACCTGAGTAGGCGCTATAAGAAAATTGTGCACTCACCTCGACGCTGAAAAAACCACCCGAGGTCGGACGCTCTGTGGAAAGCTGAGGTAAACCTTGCAGGGTAACAATACACCACGAGGGTGTCGAGAGTAGACTTGGTGTGTGAGCCAACATACAAGTCAGATACTCCAAGCGATAAAATTACTTGAAGAGTAGACTTGATGGTGTACTCCAACACCCAAGTCAGATAATCCACGCGATAAAAGTTCTTGAAGGGTAGACTTTGTGTGTGGACCAGCACACAAGTCGAATACTCCAAAGCTAATAAAGTCATTTAAGAGCAGACCTGGTGTTTGAGCTAACACCCAAGTCAGATGCTTTGAACAAAAGTAAAAGGTTTAAGAGCAGACCTGGTGTTCGAGCTAACACCCAAGTTAGATGCTCTAAACAAAAGTAAAAGGTTTATGAGCAGACTTGGTATTTGAGCTAACATCCAAGTCAGATGCTCTGAACAAAAGTAAAATTTTTAAGAGCAGACCTAGTGTTTGAGATAACACCCAAGTCATATACTTTAAACAAAAGTAAAAGGTTTAAGAGCAAACCTGGTGTTTGAGCTAGCACCCAAGTCAGATGCACTAAACAAAGGTAAAAGGTTTAAGAGCAGACCTAGTGTTTGAGCTAACACCCAAGTCAGATGCTCTAAACAAAAGTAAAAAGGTTTAAGAGTTGACTTGGTGTGTAAGCCAACACATGAGTCAGATGCTCTAAACAAAGGTGATCGTTCAAGAGTATACTCGGTGTAGGGATTGACACTCAAGTCAGATACTCAAGTCATCCCCAACATTGGGGAAGGATGTGTGCAGAAAGCGGATAGCCTTTCCAAGTGCACAAGTCCTGCGCGATAAGATAAAAAAAGCCAAGTCCTTGTTCATGTGACTAGTCAACATGCGAACAAGCAAGACACTTTTAACAGTCAAAGGGTATGAGTCATACACAGGTTAGCTCTATAGGAGAATTTTGATTTCCCATTTCGGTCTGGTACATTACATTGTTAAGGTAGTTAGTTATATTACCGTTGGATGATAAAATTATGCTAGTCGAGATACGCTAAAGTTGAACGAAGTTGAATAAATAGATTAATGTACATACAAGATATTAGAAGGTATGAAATTGTTCAGAGGGTTACAAAAGGTAGTTGGTTACAGAAAGATGTTACTCATCCACAAGTCGCCCATCTACCACCGTTTTTCCCAAACCAAGTTGGGAGAAGTCCATCTCTGGGTAGATTCATGAGGCTTGCACGACGGCATCTTCAAAGCCCGTCATGTATGAGTTAGCAGCATCGTCAGTGAGGGCTTCCCTCTCTTTAACCTGCTCCTCACCCTTTCGGATCAGCTCTTCATCCTTCTTGGCCAGCTCCCCTTCAGTCTCTCCACTTCAGCTTGGAGTTCCATGTTCTTGTTGGATAATTCTAGGGCTTCCTTGGACTTCTCAGTCAGGAGAGCCCTAACCTCTTCTTGTGTGCGTTGGAGCTCTTCACGGAGTTTGGTTGTTTCTTGCTTGAGACCTCCAACCTGCTATGAGAGCTCGACAACCTTGTGAGACTCCTTTTTAACTGAGCCTTTACACCCTTGCAGCTTGGAAATGGCCAAGCAGTTTGCAACCAATGCCTGCTCTAGTTGCCTCACAGCTTACTCCACTAGTTGGTCCTCCTTCAGGCTCTCTAGCTTTTCCTTTTCCTTGGCGGATAGGAGGGTCTTCTCGAGGAAAGAAGGGGCATCCAAGCTAGGATCCCTCGTCCTCCTACACCACCACCATGTCACAACAAGAAGGTGGGCTTGGCGGAGGGGATTGTGGGGAGGGAGCACGCCCATCTAAGACAGTGCTTAGAGGGCTCAGTGGCAGCCTTGCGCCTCCTTTTGAAGACTGGCCCAGAGTAGGTCTCCTTATCATCAGTAGGATCAGGGGCGGCCTCAGCAACGACTTTAAGCTTCAGGTCCTTAGCAAGGCGAGCTTGGGCAACTTCCTTCATCTTCTTGGCCCTGCCTGCCAAGTCCTTTTTGTTGAGTCTACCCAGCATGTTGTCTGCAAGGGAAACATAGGTAGATCAACAAGCAAACACACAAGTTAACATTAGTAAGAGCAAGAGAACGAAAGATACCAATGTAAGTTTTTAATCCCACTAGGGAGAACTCTTTACTTATAAGGGTGGTTATGTCAAAAACCACCTTCAGGCTGGAGAAGAAAAGGCACTGCTCCTGGTCCCACTATGGCATGTCCTCCAGGCACCGAGCACATTGGAAGTTGGGGTTTTGAGTCCAGTACGAAGGGAACCCATCAAGAAGAATTGGGTCCCTCTTGTTGTAGCGAATTTTCAAGAACTTACCCTTATAAGACTGCTGGAAGAGCAAAAGCAATGCTCTCCCAGCTACTTCGTTGAAGGAGACCCACAATTGGGAGCCCAGGCGTTTGGCCTCAAAGAAGTACAAAAAGACCTCCACCAACGGCAGATGGCCGAAATTGGTACAAAGAATGGAAAAAGCCCGGACAAATGCCCAACTATTTGGATGTAGTTGGGCTAGGGCGACATTTATTTCAGCGAGGAGCTCTTTTCAAAGTTATATAGGGGTAAGCGAAGAAGAACTTTTTTAAAGAAAGTGGTAAAGAAATAACAGAAAGGACCTTTTGGGTCCGAGGACTCATCGCAACAAACTGCCTCGTCCTCCCTACACGACACTACTCTAAGACCCCTATCGTTTTCCCTACCAAAAATACATTTTTTAGGGCATTCACTTTTCATGTACAACATTATCTACTCAAAAGAGGTGTGCATAGAGGTTTCCTCTAGAAGGTTATCGGGAGCCCAGGGGTGCATGGTTCGGTAATCCATCATAACAGAGTATCTAAAATAGGAAAACAAAATAGCAAATACAAGCACACATTCAAGCAGTGAAAGCAAACGTGCATTTTGGATTCAAGAAAAATGATGAAGAAAAATAGAGATAACAATCAAAATCTAATGAATACAGAACATTTGTAGAACAGGTGATTTGATCATGATGAAAGCGTTAAAAAATACCAGTTCATAGTCATGAGTCAGAGGAGGTAGCTGGATTCAAAAAGCGAGTCGAGGCGAGTAGGTTTCCCAGGTTGAAGAACGAGGTGCAAAGAGTTTGGGGGGAGGCACGACAGCTTTGTGAAGGGGAAATAGAACAGTGAGAAAGGACGAGGTTTTTCGAACGTTAAAAGGCCCAGTGTTGGGAAGAGTAAGCGACAATGCTTTTAAGCCGTTAATAAGGGCCACATGTGCGCTCGTGATGGAGTATGGTGAGACGTCCACTCAGAAATGCTTCGTGTGTCGCGCCACACGTGCCACTACCCACAGGACACGTAAGCCACCAAGGGCGAGTAAATCGCCTCTTCGCTAAAGCAAGCTCAGCTCGAGCCTAGGGGGCTTGTGTACAGGACTAGCGTGCTCAGAGCTCAGCGCTTGGTGGTCAGACCTCAGCATTAGCCATAAGCAGGTCAACTCGACTCTTGGGCCAAGTTGGTGGGTGTAAAGTACGGTCCTCAGGCGTTGACCAAAGTCAACATGGTGGGACCTCGAGAGAGGGATCCATTAGAAAGTACTGCAGGGCAGGAAGAAGTTTTCTTTAAGGTCCACGGCCTCGGGTGTTGACCGGCCTCGGGCATCACCCAAGCTTAGCATAATAAAGGCGTTCGGGAAGTTTGGTAGACCAGGGAAGTGTCCCCTCCTGATATCCATGGGTAAGGATAACCGTGGAGGAGGCGGCATAATAGGAGGCGACACGGTAGGGGCGTGGAGACCTCGGGCCTCGGCATCCCAGACAGTAATAATAGATAAAGAAAGGTGGTTCTCAAGCCACACCCCTAGTACTAGAAGGGAGAGACCCAACTCACGAAGGATTTGTGCATGAGGTGTAGGGACGCGACAGTACGCACCACCGCTGGAAAGCCACTGGGACAAAAACGACCCATGAGAAGGTCACGTCCCAGAAGGTGATCCACATGCATGGCACGTGAGGAAGGCAGGGTACTCCCAAGGCGAATGACTCAGAGAATGAGCGCATGAGTTGGCACCCATGCAGCCACCCCTGCACGAGTTGCACATTCGACAAGGCAATCTTACACACTGAGAAGACCCTAAGACTGGGACGGTGTTGCTAAAGAGCGCCCACAGAATACGCAAGTCTCAAGCTGACACGTGGACAAAAACACCAGGAAGGTATATAAGGTTTTACGATAAACAAAATAAGGTACGTTTTCACACATGAATGCACAAGTTAACTTATTTTGAGGGAAGCTAGCATTTTCAGTTACAATTCAGTTACACATTTATCTGGACATTGACCTTACGGTGTTCTGCGACGAGAAGTGTTTGGTGTTTCTTGTCCAATAGCTGACTTGATCGTCGGAGTGCAAACGGCCGCGAGGGCGTCATTTGTCTCTCTGTTTCAGGTGTTCACGACGGAGGAAGGAGAACGTTGGAACAGAAGCAAAGGGGCTCTTGAAGCGCAGTTCGTAGATACGCACGAAGGTGATCAAAGTCAACCGCCCGGAACAAAATCTGTTTTCAGTTATTTACAAACTGTTTTAGCTCATGTTTAACTGATTAAAACGACTAGTTTGATGAGCTATAAAGTTGTAATTACCCTTCCTATTTCAAATGCACAAGAAGTGATTCAGAAAAGGTTTTGTGAAAGTTTGGATTGCCTTGAGTTGTGCTTTGGTTTAAGTGTGGATTACGAACAACTATGATTTCCTGTAATCAGGTGTAATTTGTTCCATATTCTCTTGTAATTCTTTTTGAATTTGAACTCTTGTAAATTGTGTAATCTGTAAGGTCAGAGAGTTGTCCTAACTGTGTGTGTGTAAAGTTAAAGAGGGTGTGTGTTCTTGAGTCGTCAAGATTACCTCTTTGAGGTTGTTGTGTGATTGTAATCTGTTGTTGGTTACTTAGTGAAATACCCAATGGTTTTCTAGGACTGGATGTAGCTCTGGAAAGGAGTTAACCAATATAATTGTTTGTGTGATCTTCTCTCTCTCTCTCACACACACTCATTTAAAATCTAGTTGAATTGTGATTTTATCTCTACTGCCATAAACAATCGGTTAAAACGTATTTTCAACCGGTTGTTTTTCTGATTACAGGTTTAACAATTCTGTTTTCTTGGCTGATTTGATTCTTTGATCTGTAAATCAATATCAATCTTCATTCTTAACCAGTATTTGTGAAAAACTTCCCTTAAACAATTCACCTCCTTCTAGTTAAGGCCATTAATTCTTACAGGATCCACTTGTTCGTTAATTGATTTTCACTACTCATCTTATATGAGTACAACGTTTGCTTTAGATATAGACGGTTCACTAAGGACTTCATCATGTACAAGCTCTTATGCTTAATCCATAGTCTTGATGCAATCTTCTCCTTCGAGAGTTGCCTCAACAACTTATCATTGAGGCTAAGAATATTGTGTTGTGAACCTTCTCTAACAATTTTTTCTTATCCTTTTCCGCCATGGACACGTTAAACTTGAATTTACTTTCCAATAAAACTTCGAGGAGACCCTGTTGAACCAAAAAAGCACACATCTTCAACCGCCACAATCTAAAATCATTCAAACCAATGGCTTTCTCAATTATCATGACAAATCTACAATAAACTCTTACTTGGGCTCGCATTCAAGCATAACCCAAACATTAACATCAACTGATGATACAAAGTTCCTATTTATACAACAATATTGTTGTAAATAACTCACGTGAAACACACATATATTAAAGAGGAAGACACATGAATAGTGTTTCTCATTACTGAGTTTAAAAGTTACTTAAATGATTTCTCCAAACAATCAAAGTTCAAGTATATGCTAAATGACTAGACAATCTACTAAGATAATCCACCACATATGATACAAGCTGCATATCAAATATTGGACAATCTAATGCGGTTAAACAATAAAAATACCTTTTTAGACAATATTTTACAATAAATATGAGATTTCAAATACTGTTTTATCTTATCTTATGTACTTATGTGTTGTTAATTTTAAACCATAATGATAGTGTGGTGTACAAGAGAGTTGATAATATTTCATTCTCAACTTAGACAAATGGAAGAGAAGAGAAAGTTATTTATGTTATTATTTTTGTTTACTTTATTTTTTAATATAGTAATTTTCTGTGTAAAGAAAAGTTTTTTTCTTAAAGTATAACATAGTTATTACACATATGTTTAATTATTTTGCTATGATTCAAGAGTCATGTATTTAGTAATAGATGTTACAATTTCACTTTGCAATTAATGCGTTAGTCACTAACTTTATTTTAATTTCTTTAGCAGAAGGTGTTTAAGGAAATTGGCAAGATCCCTAATTAAATTAAATCTGAAATGAATAATTACTTTTGTCATCTCCCAAAAATATGAAAAATATTACTTTGTCTGAAATGGGTTAGGTTAATCAATAAATAGTGAGTGTACTGCTTTTCCTGCTCGGTCACTCTCTTCACGTCTACCACTGACGTACCCACCACCCCCGTATCTTCGTTCATTTCTTTTCCGCAAAACAATTATTTAAAGTAAAAATAAAAATAAAAGGAAATTCTCACACTTTTTCTCTCACTCTCTCTCTCTCTCTCCTTCCATGGTGGAACACCGCAGACGCAGAGTCGCCGGAAGAAGAATAAGAGAGAAGATCGAAGCGTCGAGGCAAGTCGATCGCCAAAAATAGGGTTTTCTAAATTGCCGACGAAGACAAAGAAAAATGCCGCTCTCGAAGTACCGCGTGCGGAACGAGTACAGCTTGGCGGATCCCGAGCTGTATCGTGCCGCCGACAAAGATGATCCAGAAGCGCTTCTCGAAGCCGTCGCCATGGCCGGTCTCGTTGGACTCTTGCGCCAGCTCGGCGACCTCGCCGAGTCAGTTTCTTCTTATTCCGTTCCTTCTGCATTATTTTTTAATTTCTTTGGTTTCGTAATTCTGATTTTCGGTGGTTGCGTTTAGTTGAAAGAGTGGTGAGTTTGGAAAAGGAAAGCGAAAGATTAAAACAAGTGGGAATGTTTAGGTCTGTGCTGGAGTGAGCTTAATTTGGCAAGGTTGTGTGATTTTGGATTTCGTTTGCTGGCTGGATCGAGGAGCTACTTTGGAAGTGGAAGATAGTATACATGCTTAATTCGGTGGTTTTGTTATGGTTTATTGGTTATTAAATGATTAATTTGTTTAGTTAGTTAGTTAGTTTCAAATTTTACGTCTTCTCCTTTTGAGCTTTGTATGCGTAGAGTTTTGAGAGGGCGAGGGGAAGAAATTGAAAGAAAATTGGGCAGTTATAGTTCGGGGATTGATTTAAACTGTTGAGTTGTGTAAGTGTTGCGGTGACCTTGTGGAGGCGTAGAGCTTGACTTGGTTTGAATTTGTCTGACTTATTGTAGACTCCAAACTTGGATTGATGAAGTTCCTGATCGGTTTTGGCTGTATGAGATTAAATTGAGAAGCGTAGTTATTGGGTTTAAGATAGATTTGACTGTTGAAAAAGTATGTTTGTTCTTTGATGTTTTTGGGAATTTGCTGATATTTTAAAATCGGACGAGTAGAGCAATTTTAGTAGACCATCTATAGCTGAGTAGAGTTACTGAACATGTGTGATTTTTCCTTAAGTGAGTATTGGGTTGGGTATTAAGGCTTAACTTTTTCATATGCCACAAATGGCACGCCTTGGTGTCTTAATCATGTGAATCTGGTTCAAATAGTAATAGATGTCATAGTGACATTCTGATTTCCTTGAGGTTAGTTCTACTTGGCGGAGTTTCGATTGTAATAGGATATCTCAACTTTGAAGTTGTTTCCTGCCTTTTTAGTACTGGAAATTTTGACTGCCCCTAGGTGCCATTAAATTCTCACTATTAAACTATTTCATTTTGGTTAGGTTTGCTGCTGAGATTTTCCATGATTTACATGAAGAAGTAATGGTTACTGCTGCAAGAGGCCATGGTCTTATGGCTCGTGTTAAACAACTTGAGGCTGAAGTTCCTTCACTTGAGAAGGCTTTCTTCTCTCAAACTCATCACTCATCATTCTATACTAACGGAGGTTAGATTTCTCTTTACAGAGTCCTATTAAGTTTAACTTCTCATGATCGTAATTTAAATACTGTTAATCTTGTAAAATGCAGGAATTTTTGTTAAGTTGTAACCTTTTGCTGCTATGGTCCCTTTGCTAATTTAAACATACTTGCATATTGCATTACAGGGATTGATTGGCATCCTAATCTACAGTCTGAACAAAATCTTGTGACTCGTGGAGACTTACCTCGATTTATAATGGATTCATATGAAGAATGTCGGGGCCCTCCAAGACTGTTCCTTCTGGATAAGTATGAGTTGATTCATCAATTATATGATTAGAAAGTAATGCTATAGATTTTTGATTTTTTTTCTTCTGGCTTCTTTAAAGGTTCGATGTAGCTGGGGCTGGGGCATGCCTTAAGCGTTATACTGATCCATCATTCTTTAAAATAGAATCAACTTCTCCTGTAAATGCTACCATAGAAGTTCAGAGAGAGAAGAGAATTCGTAAAATCAAGGTACAAAATTTCAATTCTACCATTTATATACAGTTTTTTTACTGAATAATTGTCTTAAATGTTTGATCTTGATATGTTGTGTATTATTGTTTTGCTGAAATTTTTTAAATTATTTCTGTGCATTATCGTCATTCATACACGTATGAGACTGCATATGATACAAGCAGGTGGACAACTTTTAGCTCTGCCTTTTGTTGTATATACCTGGGTTGCATTTCTCTGTAATTACCATAGCAAATAATTTTATGCAATATAAAATTAAATGCTACAATTTTGTAGAAATAATTTATTTTCTTCACTTCCAGCTGAAGAAAGGAGCAAGGCTGAGGGATGGTGAAGCTCCTAATGTTGTACCATCACATTCAAAGTAAGCCCCAATAATTTTATTGTGATGAATCATTTTTATTATTATGTTTTTTAATGATTGGTGGTTCAATTTAATTTCCATCATTGCAGATTACACCAGCTGCTTCTTGAAGAGCGTATTGAAAATGGTTATAGTAATCCTGCACGTCTAGTGAAGTTGAAAAAAAGACAACTGAATGGACCGGCAGTTGAAGCAGATGTTGGTAAGAGTTACATGGAGAAATTTCTGGAAACTCGTTCACCTGATCAAAAAATGGTTTGTGAAACTTCAATCTTTCCACTGCCTGTGAAATTGACATCAGATGATACTAGTGAGACTGGGATTAAAATTCTTGAAATTAGTAGCATCAGTCCTGTGAAAAGGTCAAAAGGAAATAAAAACACCTATTCATCCCTTGATGAGCAGGACTTAGAACTAAAATCATTTTCAGAAATGAATGGTGGGACTGATGGAGATCCTGTGAAGGTGAAAGAAGAAATCTCATCTGGTGTGACACTTCATATATCTTCTAATAATCGGAAGTTGCTTGATGTAGCACAATTGGCTATTGATGAACGAAGGAAAATAGAAGGCAACTTAGATGGGTACCATTCAGATGACGTGACTAGTGAGGTTGACAATTACATGGATGCTTTAACTACCATGGAATCAGAATTGGATACAGACAACGAGTACAAACCTAAGAATAGATTCTTGAATGTTCAAAAGGAAACAAATACTAAGGATAAAGAAGAACGACAACTACAAGCTCATTTTTCAGATTCTCAATCATTTGGGGAGTCTTCAATGTCTGATGACAGTAGTTCTTTCAAACAAGATAGAAATGAAGAACTTATTAAAGTGCAAGCTAAGTCTTCAGATTCTCAATCAACTGGAACCTCCTCTTCATTAGATGATAATAGTTCACTCAGAAGAGATATAAATGGGCAGCATATAGAACTACAAGCTCACCTCTCAGATTATCGATCTGTTGGAAACTCCTCTACATCAGACAAACATGTTTCTTTCATGAAAAATAGATCCTATTTACCTCAGTCTGATTCATCAAGCACCGTCATTGAAAACACACCAGAACCTTCATTATTCACAAATGCTAAGTATTATGGACCGGTGGTTGCAGATGTGCCATCCAACCAGCTTCCCCAAAATGTTGAGTTCCAACACACAGATTGTAGGAGGTCTGTCATGCATGATGATGCTGCTGTTCATGAAGAAGAGATTTCTGATTCCAGGCAAGCCTGTTCAGATAGGACGACTTCAGGACAGTGGTTGTGTTCAGATACTGGATACACCTCACAAGTGGTCATACCTGCAGGGACTGAATCAGGTGAAACCTCATCTGATCCTGTTGAACTTAAGTTAAGGTTAGATGGTGATGATGCAGACAAAACTCAAGAAGATGATGCAGGCAGAACAGGAGATGATGATGATGATGATGCAGGTAGAACAGGAGATGATGATGCAGACAGAAAAGGGCTTGCAGAATCTATTACTTCCAAACCTGTCTCTCTCTCCCTCATAAAAGATAATGCTTGTCCTATGAATTCTTCTGATAAAACATCAATAGACAACTTGGATGATGATAATCCATGTATTCACTCTGATGATTTGTTACAAGTTTCTAATGATTTGGGATTTGCTCATGGAGATGAATCCAATTCTCATTCTGAAATCAAAATGTTCCAAGCAGGACCTACAGATGAAAACATTTCTGAAATTTTGGCTAATAGAGATATTGATTCACCAGGTGAGGATCCTGTTTGCCTGTCCACCAAAGAATTAAAAGTGAATTCAGGTGCTGTGCTGGCTCCTGAATTTCATGACACAAAAGATCAAGGTTCTACTACAGCAACCCAGCTTAATACAGAGACTGTTGTGAAGGTTCCTTCAATGAGTTGCTTTACTGGGGTTCTTTCCTCTGACTCAATTCAAAACAAAACACAGGAGGAACCAGGCTCAGAAGAAATTGAAGTTTCAAATCCTGATCTGGCATCAGAAGTTGACGAGGTACCGAAGATGGTGCATGATGATGAAACAAACGGATCCACCTGCAGTGTTGATCCAGTTGAAGTTGATAGTCGTTTTAAACATCCATCTTCTGATAATCATGTGATGGTAAATGATCTGGTCACTGAAAATGTTCAGTCAGAAGATCAACGTGTATATTCTGTCCCATGTGTTTATAGTGCTGAAAATGGTGTGGGTGTCATTACTAGTCTAGTTTCCAATCAGACTTCTCCTTCAAGGGGTTCTTCAGATTCAGAAGAGCCTCTGTTGAATACGCATTCTTATAAAATGGACTTGAAATCCAATGAAGTAGAATTGATGCAAAGTGCCATGGACACAAATGCACAGGCGAATGAGAATCAATTGGCACCTTTGCTAGATTTAACATCATCTGATGTAATAAATTCTGCAACCGGTAATATTGCGAAGTTAGAAGAATCTCTTCCTATTTTTGCAGATTCACAGGAGAGGGAAGTTGACGAGGCAGTTTCCAGAGAATCTACAGAACTAGAGGACCAGAAGATAGTGGATCAACCAGAAATTGCTTCTATGGATGCAAAATTGAACCTGAACAAAATTGTTCCTTGTGATCTTTCTGATTCTGGAACATGTAATATTCAGAAGTTCCAACATAGTGCTTTTGTTGATGATGCTGAAACAGTGCCTGAATTTTCAGGGTTGGATGCCCAGCAGTCAGAATCAATATTTAATGGTCAGCATGATCCACTACAAAATGGCAGAGATAGTTTTTCATCACCTTCGGGGAATCAGTGGGGACCTGAAGCTGATTTAGATCTGTTCTCAAAATCCCAAATTGGTGAACTGGTTGAAGAATATCCACTCAGAGATGAAAGAAACTTTGCCTCTGAGAAATCTCAATATCAGAAGATGCAATATCTATTGGAGCAAGAAAGCAATCATGCTACTTCTGAATATGTGTCAGAAATACACGCAGATGAGCCATCACCATTTTATTCCTTGCCACATTCATCTAGTCAGAATGCTGCAAAACTTGTCATGGATCCATTGATGCCTCTTCTTCCTAGCCACTTTCCCAAGGCAACTCAAAATAATCTTGATGAGATGCCACCTTTGCCTCCTCTACCGCCTATGCAATGGAGAATGGGAAAGGTTCAAAATGCTTCCCTACCTTCACATAGAGAAGAATTAGAAGTAAGTCAGGCTTCAGTCCAGCCAATTAGGCTGGATAAAACATCTCTATTTGGTGTGCCAATTTCTGAGAGAGAGACCTCGTTGTATCAGCATCCATTTTTGCCTGTCATGGCTGTGGAAAGTGATAAGCTCGAACATTCTTCTGGGTTTCCTGTTGGTGTTTCAGGGCATCCTGTTGCTATTCCTTTTCAATTTCCTATCATGGTTAATGAATCAAAAGGTCAATATAATTACCTATTTCTGGAGAGAAACCAAATTCCGAATCCCTTCTTATCCTTACCTGTGGCATCTACAGGCATGTCTCCTCATGGTCTCATTGTTGCTCCTGAGGGAAAAGTGATGCAGAATTCAAACCCATTTGTGCCTGTACCAGCAGCTGCATATGCTGTTTCAGTGCATGATTCCATCCCTACAGAAGAAAGTTCAACTCAACCTCCACATAAGTTAATGTTGGAGACTAGATCCGATGATAAATCACTTCAACAGAGTATGACTAATATGGTATCTATGGACGGGCCTCCAAATGGTCACGCAATTGATTCTGGGGGAGAAATTGTACTGAATTCAAACCCTTGCCCTACAATTCCACCTGCTGAATGTGCTCTTTCTGGACAGGATTTCGTTTCAGCTGAAGAAAAACTGCCTCAGCCTCCAAGTCAATTAATGATGGAGCCTAGTTCAGATGATAAAACACTTAAGCAGTCTGTTACTGATGGGGTACCAATGGACAGTCCTGACATTCACATTGTTGCTTCCGATGGAGAAATGGAACAAAGTTCTAACCCAGAGCCTCCAATTCCACCTGTTGAATGTGCTGTTCCCGGGCCTGGACATGATTCTATCATTTCTGAAGGAAAACTGACTCTACCTCCAAGTCAATTAATGTCAGGGACTAGTTCTGAAGTTCAAACCCTGCAGCAGTCTATGCATAATTTGGAAGGGGAACAAGAATGTTTGCCTATCTCATTCATGTCTGCAAACATGGAAAGTATGGAGCCTAATCAGAGTTTCGCAACCAATGAAGGGGGAATGACAATGTCCTTGGATACATCTGATCATACTTCAGACGTGGAGAGTGAAAGAACTAATGGAAAACCAAAGAGTAAGCTTCTTCGTCCTCGAAATCCTCTAATAGATGCTGTTGCTGCTCATGACAAAAGCAAGGTGAGATATTATCAAGTTTTTATACGACACTGAATATCCTTGAGGTCTTCATTCTCTCATAAAACTTTGCCTTTGACTACTGCAGCTTAGGAGGGTTACCGAACGGGTCATGCCTCAAATTGCACCGAAGGTAGATGAAAGAGATTCTCTACTAGAACAGATAAGAACAAAGGTTAGAACTTACTTCATTTATGCTTAGTGTACCCTTTTGTATTGAAAGCATTATTTTTATTTGAAAAAAAAAACATTTTGGTTCTCTCAGTCCTTCAACTTGAAGCCTGCTGTGACTACGCGACCTAGCATTCAAGGTCCAAAAACAAATTTGAAGCTTGCAGCCATCTTGGAGAAAGCAAACGCAATTCGCCAGGTCTCTTTTTCATCTGTTTATTTAACTGTAATAGGCGTGTGCTTCTGTCTCGATGGTTTTACTCACTTTTCAGAGTTCACTAATTTGATAGTTGTTTAAATAAATAGGCTTTGGCTGGAAGTGATGAAGATGACGATGCGGATTGGAGCGATTCTTGAATTTACTATTAGAAGTGTTCTCAGCTGGTGGATGTTTTTGACACTCTGGTTCTTTCTTGAGCTTGATTTATATAGTCACGCTCCCTTTTAATGAATAGGAAATCTCCCTGAAATGCAAGATTCTTTATCCTACTCTGTTCATATATGATACTCTGAACTCCATATAGGATATAGCTTTCTTAGTCTTCTTTCTTCACATATATATGCATGAAAAATTGTACTAGCATGTAGATTAGCTTCGATGTCTCAGAGGTGGAACTCACTTCACTGAAGACGACTCAAGTTCAGCGTGCAAGCGCTGTACAAGTCTAGATCCATGCTATCAAGAAATATCCCCATGCCTCCCGTTCACATATAAGCACATGTATATTTGTGTCGTGTCATAATTTTTTTTATATTTAGTCACGAGTATCCAATTTTGTAATTCTGTGATGTAGTTGTGTTTTGTGATAATTGCCCATTTATCATGTAGTTCATCTGTGTCCAGTATAGTAACATATATACGTGAGTAAAATCATTTCAGTGTACAGTCCACTATTACCATTATTCATTGTTCAATCCCTCTTTATGATTACTGTTCTTGTTATATATTAGCAAGTAAATTGGAAAAAATGGAAGAGATAAATTAAAGTGATACTAAAATATGTCATCAGATTGCTTTCGGTATCTTCAATTGGCAATTTCTTCCTGCACCATATCACTGCACCCAATTTCATTGGAAAAGACAAAAATGCCCTTAAAAAATGGGTTACATATAAAAATACATTCTGGATCCCCTTTTTTGGAATGGCTTCTTCTTCCTGTACCCCTATATTTTTCTTCCTGCACCCCCACAATTTTGTAAATCCCAAAACTGGCCTTCACCTTTTTATTTGAAAAAACTGGATCGGAAATTGGGATCCGGCAGTGTGCTACGGATTCATCAATTCGAAAGTGAATTGTGTTGCTTTCTAGACGAGGGGATGTTCTAGAAACAAAATTTGCATAAATTGTTGATTTTCGTTGAATTTAGAAGCCTAATTTTTATTAGGGATTGATGGATATGAAATGCTTTATTCAATTATGGATTTCTGTATTTTGCATTTTATTTACTCATCATTCATTAAAGTTATGCAAAGTAAGAGAAAAGGGAAACGCATAAATACAAATATTGTCATGACTCATGATAGTTATAATTGACCTGATGTTCGTTCTAGATGTTCTGAAACAAAGTTCCAGTTTTGGGAACCATATTCCTTCACAAGTTTATTAAGTGTCTCATCTTGGGAGGGTCTCCAATGTCCTCTTCTGCAGCCCTTTTTACTCTCTCACCACTGTTGCTGCTGCTAGCTCTTTCCATATTGCTTCATTCAATACGCAGCTTTAGATATAAATAAATTCTGCTATTTGAACATTTTTTTAGCATAAAAAAAAAAAAAAAGGAAAAGAACACCAAAAACCAACTCAAAAAAAAAGAAAAAAAACATAAAGCTAGAATTAAATAAAAGTGAAATGAGGAGCAGAAAACTTGTTCGGAACCTAGGAAATGTTGGAGCAGAGGGTTGGTTTTCTCTTATTTGAAGTTTTTCTCTTTTATTCATGATTCTCTCAACATGCTTTCACTTGTTTTATTAATTAACTAGTTACTACCGAAAGCACCAGTATGGAAAGGTCCTGGACACGCCAATACGAAATTTTACAAGAAGTGTCAATTCGAAATTTTACTAGATTTCATAATTCGGAATGAAAAAAATAATATAGATTTCCTATTCCATAAAACTATCGACTGTATTGTGGAAAAACTGTGAAGGTTTCTTTGAAAAAGCTGTGACGGTGGTGCTTTGAGTTGGTTTTCTTCTTTGGTAGTGCTTTGAGTTGCGTAGGAGGTGGATTTACAGTGGTGGTGGACGGGGTCGTTTGCACTTTAACATTGTTGTGAGGTAAGAATCGATTTAAGCTTTTTTATCGCATTTTGTTCGAGCTTAGGTAGTGACGGATACCGATATCCGGAAGTCTTCTTTTAACCTTACGGATGTAAGCGTCCGTAAGTCAGTAACATGTTTTGCACCATATCACTGCCTTACGGATATAATTATCCGAAATTTCGTTTTGTATTATGGATTTAAATATCCGTAGTTGTATTTTGAATTATGGGTATCCATATCCGTAGTTGTTTTTTGGATTATGGATATCCATATCCGGAATAGTTGACTATTTTTCGCAAGCTAAGTAAAAAAAAAAATTCCAGCATTGTGAATGGATACACAAGACTCATACATGGGAATTTCAGGAGAAATTGATGTGTGAGATGGATTAGATGATGTTGATATGGAGCAGTCAATAACTTACAATGTGTTAGATAATGAAGATATGACACATAAGTGTAGTGAGGCATTTACTACAAATGAGGTAAGGTAAATGTTGGGGTTTTGAATGTTATTGTTTATGAATGATTTTAAAATTTGGCATATGTTATTGTAGGTATTTCGTGACCGAGATGAGCTGTTAGAGTGGGCGAGAAGTGTTGGTTATAGTTATGGGTTTGTTATTGTTATATTAAAGTCGGATACATGGACGGGTCAATGAGAAAGGATGACATTCGTATTATTAGGTTGTGAGAGAGGAGGTAAATACAGGCGGTATAAAAAAGACGTAAATATAAGTAGAACGAGAAGTAGGAAGTGTGAGTGTCCTTTCAGATTGCGAGGCAAACCAGTCAAAGGTGGTCAAGGGTGGATGGTTGAATTAATTTGTGGATCTCACAATCATGATTTGACAGAGACAATGGTAGGTCATCCGTAACCCAATACTTGTGCCTATGGATGGATTTATCCGTAACCCAATATTTGTGCCTATGGATGGATTTATCCGTAACCCAATATTTGTGCCTATGGATAAAAAAATCCGTAAGTCATACAACTGTTTATGGATGGAAAAATCCGTAAGTCATACAACTATTTATAGATGGAAAAATCCGTAACTCATTAACATGTCTATGGATGAAAAAATCCGGAAGTCAATCAGGTGCCTATGGATATCAATATCTGGAACATATAAGTGTTAATAGTTAAAACCAGTACATGAGTTGCGACTGTGTGTTGGGTGCAGATGTGAGGGTTGGGTGCAGGTCTCTAATTCACATTCATCACTTGACCTAATCTAAAATTCATTAAGGACACTTTTGTCTTTTCAAATCTAAGATCGGATGCTAGTTTGAATTGATCAGGTGCAAGAAGAATGTGCCTCTGGATTTTCTTATTCAGAATGACTTTTGATTTTTGTTTTTGGATTTTTATTTCCAAAACACAAAAATATTAGGAAGAATTTGCTTTTCAATTTGCACTTTGCGAAGTTGATGAACATCGCATCTGTAAGTAGTGCTAAGCTAGCAAATGATTTGGAGTATTCATGAAGACATTCTGTGTAGAGTTTCTTAGTGATGGAGATCAAGCCCAAGAGGACATGGAGGCCAATCAACAAGATCAAGAGGAGGTGGAGGCACAAATAGAAGACGCCCATGGAGGTCAAAGTCCACCTCAAAGGATTACAAGAAGCATG
>Ga0123342_1004772_pt1 | contig 20352 bp, 13 predicted proteins | sample Turbeawhitnodule_FD_89960 | JGI IMG/M metagenome (GOLD analysis project Ga0123342, IMG submission 89960) | Root nodule microbial communities of legume samples collected from Mexico - Turtle bean Mexico white nodule | ecosystem: Host-associated > Plants > Roots > Nodule | place: Mexico: Nepantla... | reverse complement strand
GTGGATATGTAAATATTTGTATTTCTATAAATCCTAATCATGTATTAGGAATGTTTTGAAAAACTCCAAGTTTGTATAGAAACTGGTAGAACTTTTATTGTAATAGTTATATGTAAATTATGGAGTGTTACATCCCCCACCCACCCTCATTGTCTCAACTCAAGCAGTTAACAAAGCTTAACGCAGAAATGTTCTGTCAACAACTGAATTTGAAGAGCTGAGCAAATAGACACATTATGTGTATTATAGCATTTCCAACTACAAATAATGTCCCTTCAGCATAAATATCTATTTTTCCTTTAATCTCTAACTTTACAATGAACCAGATTCTTCCAAACTACAAATATTGCTTGATTAAGTTCACGTAAATGCAAGTATGCAATGAAGTGAATCGTGAATCACACCACTCCAGAAGGTAGACGGAGAACAAGCTGTCCCCCGAAAACACTGCAAAAGATTATATATCATAAGGAAGAGAATCACTTTGAAAAGGTAAAAAAGGAAAGAGACCACTATATGATGCACTCAACCAACCTTTGGACATAATAGTAACAGAAATCTGCTAAGATAAAGGTCTGGACAATTTCTGAAATAAGCACCATTGATGGCCATAAACCATATCCCAAGGCAACCAACAAATGTCCACGACTATCCAACACCTGTTACAAGAAATGGTAACTTGGTAAGAGACCAGCAATTTGCAAATCCAATAAGCTGCCACTAAAGTAGTGCTGACAAGGCCAAGAAATTGGATTTAATTATAGAACATACAAATACAGACAAAATACATGGTCCTGTCATACTTAATACTTTTAGAAGAAAGCTGGTTATTATGTCATTGGAAATGAAACCAAACTTAAAATTACAAATTATAATTATATTCACATTTCACTACGCGATCAACCAGGTAGCCAATCCAGAAAATGTCCATCTCACTGATAACAGACACCACCGGGACAAGCCAGCAGCAAACAAGTGACAATTGAATTTGAAAATGGCTCATAGAGCTGACTAATGCATTCACAAGTTTGGATGAACTAATTATCATACCTGAAGAACCCAATGAGCACAGCTCAAGAATCTTGCCACACCCAGGGCAAATACATAATGTGCCGTGAATGGCTCAACAATCTGAAAGCAGAAAATGAAATGAAGAAGGAAATAGTATAATTATATAACGTAATAACATGTATGATGCATATTATTACATACTTTGGTGTTCTGCATGACTCGCAGCTGGGGCAGTACCGAGACAGCTTCAAGATATACACAGAATGCCCAGAAAATCCTGTTCAATAAATGATGTGAAGTTGATGGATGAATAAACAAGGCTAACACAGCACAGGGTACCGCCTGCATTCAGTTTCAAAAATAGAACAGGTAAATGCACAAGTTTAGAACCTAACAAAACAATATAGAAGAAGCATATAATTTTGAAGTGAAAGGGGTAGTGGGGGAGATTACCACATAGTATATAGCAAAATTGTCTTTCTCCTGCATGTAACTGGATCTCAATTTAAAACGAATCATGTATATAACCCACAATGTTGTTGCAAAAGTAGCCAAATCAAGCAGGGTGTGTATATCATATTCCATGACAAAACTGCAGTACAGCCTAACAGCTAAAAACAGAGCTGTCAATTCCTGGGATTTGAGTGATAATCCTGCACCTCACAAGGAATATACCAAAATCAAACAAAATGGCATTTCTTCTTTTCATGCAACAACACAAGCAAATAAAATCAACCAAACAATGCCATTAATGATCCAATGGGAACGTTCTGAACCAAACAATAACTTGATGCCATAGGTATGCCACATTAAGTTAAATATTAATGCGTAGCGCAGAGCAATTCCAAATTTTGATAAGGAAATTGGCAGACATATTAAATAAAAATGTAAAGAAATTGGGATTTAATAATTTTAGCTTGAAAGATTAGGGGACTAATCCTTAACAGAAAAAGAAAGGAAATTAAAGAAAGTTGAAAGAAGGGATAAGTGACCGGCACAAGTTTTTTCTTTGATGAGCTTGTAGATGAGAACAGAGATTCCAATAGAATGAACAGCCTCGGCGGCGACGAAAAGATTGTCGTGGTCGTGAACGATGATGCGGAGAAGGACGAGAGCCGCCATGCTGGACACGACGGCGATAAAAGCCTTCGCCTTTGGTGGTTGCCGCCGCATCCATGTGATGATTGCGTGGATCGATTTTTTCCCACCCCTCATGATCCCTTCTTTCTCTTTCGCTTTCGCTTTCTATTTCCTCCGATTCAATTAATTTGTTCAAGTGTTTATTATTTGATTTGAATTGCGTTTCTTCCTAATTGAAATGGTTGCATGCGTTTCTTTCCCCAAATTCTGAATTAGGGCACAACTCAATCAATTTCAACGTCAACGTCGACTTTGAGTCGCTGCAATTCCCCACCCAAACTGCCAGGGACAAAACCCGTTTTACGCACTTCTCACGGTCACAAATATAACACTGTTACTATTATTTATCTTAATTATTTTAGAATATTACATTTTTAATTCAACGTTCGTACTACGTTCTTGATGAGTACTACCACAGGTTTCCTTAATATACAAAACTGAAAATAAGACCATGATGATAAATTTTTTAAGTATCATCTTTTGTTTAATAATATTTTCCTAAAATATAATACGCATATATAATATCACACGTTATATAAATTTGTATGTTTTCGATTTATAAAGTTTCTTTTTTCTGATTGAAAAAAAAAATAGTTTCCTGTTACAGTGTTTGAATTTTATTAAAAATTCATAATCAAATCCGAAAATAAAATAGAATTAAGTTAGTCATATTTTATTTAATTTAAAATTTAAATTACAATTTAGTTTAAATTGATTTTTATTGGGGGACAATTTAGTACTTCACTCTTCTCAGTTTTATTTTCCATAACTATTAAATTACTGGATTCATAGACAGCCTAATTTTTATTTTATTTTTTTTATCAGAGTAGCAAAACAAATTTATGACTATTGTTGAGTTGTTAGAATTTTGGAAAGGATTACTTATGTGCCTTAAAAATGTATTTTTGGGCGTTGGATTTAGTCATGTTGGTTGAGTTTTTTTTTTTTTTAATGTAGTGAGTTATGATTGAATTGGGTAACAATTTCACGTCAAATTAATTAAATATAGCTCAATTCAATTACATAATAAATGTGTAATAAAACATTAATTATCTACTAATTTTGTCGAACAAAAGATAATTGTATATTATATAGACGTTGTTTTAGGAATATTATGAGTATATAATAAAATATAACAACAAGCAACATGTTCCCACTAGCGATTGCATTACTTTATTTTCTTAAAATCTTATCTAGTTACTATAATACAAATTTATTAGGAGTGAAATGCGGGTTGACCCATCCCTCATAGGTTCGTTTTGAGTTGGGTTGGTCGCTTTGCGGTAGGAGTGTGAGTTCATTTCACTAGTCTGTTCGTATAAGAAGTAACTCGTAGATTTGCGGGCTAGCTTGTATAAGATTTTTTTTTTAAATTAAAATTTTATTCATTATAAAAAAATTATTCCTATTTGAAAAAATTAAAATTTTATCCGTGTTTCAATTCATTTAATTAACATAAAATTATAAATTCAAGTATGAGGATGGTTAGGAGGCTTCATTAAAAATAATTAAAGTTTTGCTTTGCATTTATTTTTTCTATACATGTATGTAAATGTATAAGAGTATCTTATCAAAGTTTTGCTACAAAACATTTTAATAAAGATGACTAATTTTTTAACTATCCTATTGAAATCTCTTCTTTATATTATTTTTTTATTAATAAATTTAAAATTTAAAATTTTACTTAAAACTAAATTCATTGTCACTCTTAATACTAAAGGTATAAATTTTTTTACAAAAAAAATTAAATAATTATTTTTTATTTACACGGACCAGTAGGCCAACCCGTTTCATAGTTGACCTGCGCGGACTGCGACTTATGCAGGACATGCCAAAACAGATCAACGAGCTAAAATAGTGAGTGCGCCTCACATGACCCGTCATGCATTGTGATCTAAAATTTATGATTACTAGTTTTAGCTTTTTAGTATTTTAAAAAAAATTTGTACTGCTATCGTCTAAGAAACATTAAAAATATTGATTTTGATTTTTTGAAGTTAATGAAGTGAAAATATTCGTTAACTACTCAACTGAATAATCCAGTCTCAATTATGGTTGGGTTAGGTTATCAAGAAAGGTAAATTTAAATAGTTTGAATTGAAAATTCAATTAAATTAAACTCAACTGAATCACTAACATCTTTATAAAGTTTAATAAAAAAATCTTGATAACAATACGTAAATTGTAGTAAAAGATAAAATTTTAATCTTATTTGAGAAAGTAAATTTGCTATACTCTGGATCAGAAATAGAAACGTATGACTGGGATCTGGTATGAGAAAGTATAATTGTAACCTTTGTGCATGAAAGAAATTGGCGTTAAGCTTTGGACAGAAGCAACAGGAGAAGACAAGAAATGCAACATAGAAAGCATAAAAAATGATGAGTTGGTCCTGTGATTTCCATGAGTTGTGTTTTATCATTGCTTAGGTTAAAAAGTGAAGAAGGAAAAAAGAAGAAAAGTGAGTCAGAAAGTCCATGAGTTTGATCTCTTGAGTAAAGGCTTGAGTTGTCTGTCTTCTTCGAGAGCAACAAGACCAACATGGGATGGATCATCAAGCATCATCCTAGCGGCCAAGTAGCCAGCAATGGACCAAGTCTGGAACTTACGGGCCTGCTTTCCAACGTATCTCCCCAACGTTCCATCGTAATACTCGGGCCAGTTGTCCTTCAGCAATTTACTCTCAGCTATTTGAAGGGCACGTCTTGCAATTTGGGGTCTCCCAGTCTTTATCGCGGCAGCAGTCAGAAGCCACACCAGAACTATAACCACCACAATAAATGAGCGTGTTTGGTTTTATATCTGACTTAATCTAATGTTAAAACAAACTTGTGAGAGTATTATCATTGATTCTCTTAATGAGGAGAGTGGTAGCATATAAAAGAATGAGAATACCTGGCCAGGATCCCCCGTTATGGTAACTCCATCTAGTATTTTTTGGGTCACACCCTGTTATGATCGTCCATTCATGGTTTTCTAGAGCTGGATAACAAACTTTGACAGGCATCTCTCCAATCAATTCCTCCCAGCGTGATTCTATGAGATCCATTATTGCAGTTGACTGCTCAGGAGTTGCCATGCACGACAAAATTGCAACGCAGTTGCCGAGGCAAAACCACCGGAAATCCATCCTAGCTGGGCTCACATTCCCAACAAAGTATCCACCGTATTGTGGCATGAAATCAAACACCCAATCTGGCAAAGATTCCGGAATAACATTGAACTTGTTCACTGCAGTATGTGAGTACTCTTCTGTTTTGAAGCGGTATACATCATTGAGTTGCTTCAAATCCAACCAAAAGTGGCTCTTCATATGATAGCTTAAGGCATGCAGCCTTTTCACAATTTTCTCCATGAACTCTTTCCCTTCATCATCTTGCTTAAGCAATTGCAAGGCACATCTTAGAGCCATGAAGAACAATGCTTGAATTTCTATTGGATACCCATAAACACCCTGAAATCATATACAGATTTTATAAAAATGGATAAATGTTTAGTTTCGAAGACAGCAGACAAGGCAAAAATGAAGGTATCATGAACATCAGAAAACTCACCATTCTGCGATCAATCATGCAGCATCCATCAGCACATAGTAAAGTTGGAAACGTGTCAAACCCCTCTGACAGACATAGACTCAGGATCAAGCGCATACCCTTTTGACATTCAGGTTGTTCAGCCAGTGAAGTGTCTCCCGTAGACTTTGTGTATGCACGAAGTAGTATGATCCACCAAAATCCAGAATCAACAGGAGCAACCCTGCCTATTGCACTTTCACCAAAATCTGCTATAAGGGTTTCGTGGTTTCTGACGGGATCATGGAATACTTTAAAACTAGCAGGCATCACCCCTTCTGCTAACTGGAATCTGTCAATCTTTTTCTCCCACGATTGAAGGCGAAGGGTCTTTAGAATAAAATTTTTGACAATGTCCGGTTCTCCATGCATCAGAAAAGCCAAAGCACTTGGGACAAAGTCTCTTACAAACACCTAGGCACAAATACGGTAATACCTTAGATTAGAACAAACTTAAACATTAAAATGGGGAGAGAAGGAAAGATAAATCTATAATGATCAAAGCCACTGGCTGATCAGCATGAAAAGGAAGTAAAAACTAAAATGACGAAAAAGACTAAAAGATTGAGCTGTAGTATAAAAAGAAAACATGGCCTACAAGTGTAACCAAAATTAAAGTACGTGATGAAATTGTGCCTATTCTCCACCATCCCCCAGGAACATAGAAAAAGAAGACAACATAGAAGAAACAGAAATCTCAAGGATATGACAAGGTCTACCTGATCATAATTAAGATTCTCTTCGGAAGAATCCAAAGCAGCAATTGTACCAACTGGCTGGCCACGGAAATATACCAAGGAACGCCTCAGAGCTTCCCAAGCTTCTGATGTTAATGAATCCCATGTCCCTGATCTTGGAGTATTAATGCCAGACTTTGACAGAGGGGAATGTAAATGCTCAAGATGTTCTACCAGGCGAGATGTGATATCAGCTTTTGAGACCAAATGACGTGGAGAAAAGCCTACGGATAGATCAGTCAATGATCTATCATCACATGATCTCTGTCTGTCTATATTCAGTGCCCTTGGCCTATCTAATGCTTTTGAGAAATTAAATTCCTCCTTTTCGGCCACGCTAGCTCGTGCCTCTGGACTCTTTACACTTCCTTTCTGAGACCGTTCTATCGGAAAGGAAGACATCTTCCAAAATCTTAGCACTTGCAATAGTCTTGCTCAAAATTCTGCTCAATAAAGTATGTTGACATAAAATTCACATAAAAGTAAACCACCCCCTCGAACTGCTAAATTTCTTGTTTCTCACAATTCATAAGCCAAAGGCATATAATTCCAAACTTGTGCACCATTCATTTAATCCGAAATTCAAAATGATTTGAGTTCAGACATACAGATTCCCAAAAATGATACTACATGAAGATTATAAACACCAATCAACAGGTGATTAACTTTGAAAATACCATCACACTAATCAATTCAAGCAGTTTGTCGTTACCAAAAAAAAAATACAAAAATATCAAGTGGTTTTAACCTCTAATTGTATATTCCAAACTTTCCAATTCCAGAGCGCTCTATCAGAGGCACAAATTATTTCTCCCTGTTGTTTTTCGATTAATTCTAGAAAGGGTCACTTCTTAATTAACTATAGCAGGTCAAAATTCTCCCAGATGCTAAGTGAAAGTCTCATATACGATTTGACAATCGGAAAAAGAAAACCACAATGAGCAAACAAGACAAGCGAACCACAAAAAAAGAAGGAAAAACATTTAAAAGAAAGGAGGTAACTGGTGATGAAAGTCAAGAAATACATATATTTTGGTAACAAAATATGGTTAAGCATAAGAAACAGCATTGTAAAATCTCCACGGTTGTAGAACGTGATCAGAAAAAAAAAACTACCACGTTGCCATCAAACCAATTAAGGATCAGAATGCTTTCAAGATTTTCGTTTATGCATCATGTTCATCCCAAAATAGATTCATTCATGCAAGCTAAAAAATGTGTAGGATGCATTGCAAAGAAGGATGATACTGGCTAAATGGGTGAAATCAGATGATTATTTAAAATTGCAAAGAATTAAAGAAGAGATAATAAACTAACCTCCCACAAGTTTGGAGATATTATTTGTTTTTTTTTTCTCTGGGTTTACAGTGTAAAGTTGTAGAGAAAGAAGAGAAGAAGTTGAAGCACGTGAAACAAAAAGGTCCTTTCTTGCTTTCTTTCTTTCCCTGTGTGTCTGTGATTGTGATTTGTGAAGGAAACGAGGAGTGAATGGGTGTGTTTGTGCATCTATCTATGAAATGAAACAATGCATGATGAGGCATTTGGGTTTCCACGGAGGGGCTGATATTGTGGTGCTACGTCGGATCTGAAACTTCTTCATTTTCTCTTACCATCTCTCTCACTCAGCCACAAAGTCTCATTCAACCTTCAACTTATTTTTCATTTTATTGGATTCATCATACCTCAGTATCTCTTTTTATTTTTCTCATCTCATTATATTATTTATTATATTTATATCTCTTTTTCACTATATTTTATTCACACAAAGTAGTAGCCACACATGTTTCTTCACAAAACGATCTACAGTATCAGTCCTAGTAATATTTATTAGTCATTTTTTAAATACCTTATATAATTTTTTTTTGGATCTTATTCCTTAGGAAATATTATAGTTTAATAAATCTAGTCTAATTCAATGGTTTTCAATAAAAAATAATATTTTGAAAAAAATGTTCGAAGTAGTTTTATTTGATACTCTTAGATGATAATAACTGTTATTAAGAAGAAATTTTCAATACAATTATTATTTGCACAAAAAAGTTATTTAATAATTTTAAACAATTTAGAAAAATTAAAATAATTCAATAAGGCTTTTTATTGACAAGATTCGTGAAAAAAATATTAAATAACAATTTTTCTTTCTTAAAATAATAAAAAAAAATATTAGAGTTCTGACTAAAAAGATTTACATTGGATAAAATAATCAAGTTGAGTACGTAAAATATAATTGAAAACTAATATTTATACTCTTATTGTGCACATGAAAATTGAGTAAGGTACAAATAATTTATATATATACACACACGCTTCTTAAGATTAATTTAAAAGATAATATAAAAATAATTACTAGTTTAAACGTAATATAAAAAATAATCATAATATTGTTCTTAAAAGGCCGTGTTCTTTCCTAGAATGACTTTTTTTGTTTTATGGATTTCTCTTGTTCTTTAAGTGTTATGTTCAGTCAAATCTTTGTATTACCAAATGATTGTGAAAGAGCATGCAAAGGTACTCCGACGATTAAGTTAGTCTGAATAGAATATGCATGTTAGAGTTGAGTGAAAAATTATTAAGCGTCTGATTGTCTATGATATTTATACATTACATTTTAGATAAGACCCTACTATCATAGGTCCGCTCGTAAGTTCAAAAGAGGATCCAATTGTGCTTAATCACGCTTTACTGATAAATTGACTTAATTATAATTAAATAAAATTTTAAAGATTCTATTTGGGTTAAATGGCCTGAAGGCGGTCAGCTACTCAACTTTCCCAACCGTACAAATACATTAAAAATAAAAATTAATTATATATGACTATTTTATTCGTAGAAATAGTAAATATTTTATTTAATTATACTATAGGCTTAAAAAGAATTTAATTATATTAATGAACACTTTACAATTTTAGGGAGCTTGGACCTGAGAACTTTTTGCCTGAGAACTTTTAGGTAGCTTGGAGAGAAATCCAAGCTATTATTAGACAGTTGTCTCGGTTATAAAATCCAATACCTTTGTATGTTTTGCTTTCGTCCAGCGTTTCTATAATGCAGCCATTTTGTCTATGTTTATGTTACCTGCTCTGTAATGATGGTTGGTAAAGATCTATGTTTAGTGGTGGTTATGCAGGGGTACTGAGAAGCTTCGCAGGAAGCCTGTACAAATCTGTTTTTTTCTTAGGCTTTGCATGCCCAGATCCTCAAAGCTTCCATCTGAAAAGCACATTCTTCTGAGCAATGTTGGTCATTTTTTGCTGCTGATATCTCTATCTTCAAAGGGGAAGGGACACTACTTGGCTGAAGTTTGTAGTCACAATGCTTTTTGGACAACTAAGGGTACTTTTACTTATGGACTGCTGCTGGTATAAACCCAGACATGCACGAATCTATGTAGGTTACCACTCCTCTTAAAGTCTCTACAATTTCATGTATGCTCGACTACAAGTGTGGCCATGTTTATCATTATTACTCCTTTTGGTCTTTTAGTTGTGTAGGGAAGATGTTGGTGAGGTGTCATGATATAACCATAGATAGATGTAGGGGTTTTTTGGATAGCTGACTTTTACTGATGTTTCTAAGTGTTTTTCAGGGTTACGCAGCATTTATAACTTTTCAAGTTGTAGAATATTTAAAATACTTAATATTTATTCATTCTTTTGCTAATAAAAAAGGGGTTTGGGTTTATAAGTAAAAACTATTGCAGAAAATTTCATTCCCAATATCTACCTCACAAAGAGGATGATAACAAGGATCACATTACAGTGACGTGCAACAAAAATAGTTTATAGTGCGGTTTAAAGCCAAATTCAAAATTGAATTCCTTTTCATAATAAAATGGTTTGAAAACTTTGAGGTAACTAAAAGGTAATCAGCTGCAGAGCATTAACCATTGGGGCCCCTATAACATTTTCTGGTACTTAGCTGTTCTCAGCTTGTTGATTAGATTACCTTAGTAGTTTTTCTTCTTAAAGCTCTTGCTATGAATAAATGTTATACTGTTTTGCCTATGCAAGGTGGTACTGCACTAATGTACTATTCTAGAGGGACAGTTTTCAATTATAATGTCATTGAAACAGGTACACTCTTAAGTGAAGCTTCTTTTTACTGTGTAAGCCGGAAAGGAGGTTAAATTAAAAGAGTATCAACAATTCCTCAATGGAATAGCTGAGGGTCTATACATGAACCAGGAAGTCAGCACTTTGAACTTAAGCTGGGGAATTCACCACAGCATTCTTGGCACCAAAACAATTTTTTCGGAACATTTGTATTTTTTAACCTATAGTTATGTGCTGAAGCTATCTAATTAGGACTCTGTGAGTGTGGGTATGGTTGGGAGTAAGACTCAGTCCATATTAATTGGGGAAATCTATGCTGATTTTATTCATAGAAGCCCGGTGCAGCTACTTTACTTTTGCTTAGCATATTAGATTTTATTTAATAGAAATGCAGAAGGTAATAAAACTTCTTTTGGCTAGTACTTGGATCATGAGCACAGCTCTTCTGTTACAGGGTTCGAGCATCTTCAAATGCTACAATTAATTATTTTAACTTTTTGCTGATAAAAAAAATAGAAAAGAAGTTCAATTTTCAAAAGTTAGTTCATATCACAATCTTAAACACATGGCACACAAGCCATGAAGTTGACCCCACATCATGGTGCCTGTTTTAACCATTATTGCTGAATGTGATGGCTTACTAGAAAAAGTTGTGAGAGCAACAATTATCCAACTATCGAAAGTTGTGAGGTGGATATTAGTCTTGGATGTGATGAGTGATTGTTCTATAAAAATCTATAGGGGCAAGGCTTTTCCTTGCCATTAATTATATGCTTGATTCACTTAAGAATCTCTAAAATCCCTTCCAGATTTCTGAGGATGGGTTACTACTGCTATAAACGAAAGACTTATAGTACTCATACATCAGATGTTATTGTGATGTTGGCCGTGGCCTTGATGCTCCTGTGCATACCCTGGCTCTTCACGCGTGAACAAGTGGTAGTAGTTGAAGAAAAGAAGACGAATTGGTCAGCTTTGGTCACGCCAATACTGGTACTATTCATCCTGCTTTTGCTGTCACTGATTGGAACTCCAAGGAGGGTTTATGCCAAGCCAACGTGCTATCGGTGTAAGCATGTCTGTTACTGTTACTGGTAGTGTCAGTCCAACACCTGCTGCTGGATCCATGATTGGTATATTGTGTTCAGTGCTATATGATTATCCCATATCCTAGCCCACTAGGTTGAATAATTGTGTTTGGATTGGAATACTATGATATGATCGTATAAATTATATGTGCCAATTTCATTGTCTGTTACCAGAACTAAAAGGGAGGGTCACGGTTCTGTGTTAATGATTTAAATATAATTAATGCAGACGAGAGCAATATCTTTTTCCTTGTATTGTTGTAGGTCGATGGTCATTATGATATACTTTAAGTTTTATATTACTTTTTTTCTGTATAAGGTTGAACTTTGGTGCTTGCTTTTATTGTCTTGGAAGAACCCAGGATCAACGCTATGGGCTGTTGCAGTGTTAGAAAAAGTTTGATTATAAGTAATTTGTTGAGATTATTCAAATTGTTTAAAAGAGGAAGAAAAAAGAGAAGAGGAGTGGAGAAGAATGGCTTTATGAGTTGAAATGCTTGTTACCTAATTTTGTCCCCACCGCACCTCAATTATTTTCTTTTGTATTGGTCATTACGCATCTTTTGTGCAACCACCGTACAGTAATTGGCATTAGTTTGATTCAAACGCTACTTCCTGGGATGCAATAGGAATTAGGAAAAGATTTTATTAGTAGTTCAGATACTATGTGAGTATCAGACACCGACACACTCGTGTATGATACTTAGTGTTCAATTCAAAAAATAATCTAAAAGATACTTGTGCACATAAATCTTTATTATCGATTTATATAATTCATAATTATATAATATATAAATTCGTGTCTCCATTTCCTACATTTTAAAAATTTTACGTATTTTCGTGTTCATGTTTTGTTAGATAATTTGAAACTCAAAATTAAAAAACTTAGACTTGATATTCTATTATAATAATATAATAACATTTTAAATTAAAAAATAAATTAAACATAATTAAAATATTATTTTTTTTATGTGAAGTGAATGTTTGGCACTGTAGATGATGTTAACTATCATCACCCTTGAAATTAATAAGCTTGTACTTTTGTCACTATGTACAACGTTCACTTTACTAATAATTAACATCTTTTTTTTTTCTTTACTTTCTCTTAGTCACAATAAGGTTAAGGTTTTATAAATAACCAAAATATTTCAGAAAAAAAAATACAAAGACAAATATAAAATAAATGGATATCATAAAATAAAGTCTAAATTTGTCTATAACTATCTGTTGAGCCTATATTATCATACTAATGCATCAAGTATAATTAGCAAATAGCATAAATCTATACATTGAGAAATAAGAAAGGTAAACTATTAATAATTGTGATTAAAATTTATGATTTAAATAAATTAAACTAAAAAAATTGATTCTCTGAAAGTATTGTTGGATATAAGATATGAAGTAAGATGTCTTTCAAAAATATTTGTATTAAATATAGTTCATAAAATTCTAATATCTAATCAATTTTAAGTATATTTGTTCTACATCAATTTTAAATATATTTGATAAACAATTATACAACCAAATAATATCTTGTCAATTCTAAGTATTTTTTTTGTCTAGACACTAATCTCAACACAAGTCATGATAAATTTATTGTAGTAATAATTATATAATCAATATTTAACAGTGATATAATAACTTTTTCTCAACTTTGATGTGATGCATTAATTTATGTCACTTAAATCATTAGTTAAAATATATTCTTTTTATTTCAAAAAAAGAGTTTTTATATTTGATATTAAATCACATACTAACTTAGCATATCATTCCTATGTAATATTGATAATCTAAAACTTAATATAGTTACTCAAATATAAACTCTAATCTCATTTCAACAACACATGTATATTAATTTCATATATTTCAAATATAATTGCTACCTCACATTCATTATTCAGTAACTTCAGGATTAACTAATATTCACTACGCAAATCTAATACACTAAACTAAGTAGATACTTATAAGTAAAATAACTTTAAGAAATTGGTTTTCTTCAATTTTTATATAAACCAAAGTAAAAATATGTAATCAATCAAAGAAACTTTTTTAGACATCATTTCAGAAAACATTATTAACCACTTTCCAAACACAGGTAAACATTATAAATATATTTCAATAATCTCGTAAATCATTAATTCGTAGTGAAATAAAAGTAATTATCATTAAATAATTTAATAATCTCGTGATGATATTAACTACATCAATAATTTTTTATAATCACATTCATTTATTATTAATTATTTTATGAAAAAAATAATTATGTAGACATTTGTCAAGAAAATTTAATTATATATGACAACAATAACTTATAAAAATGAAATTAATTTCTCATACATTTAAATTAATTTATGTATACAATAATATTTTCTTATAACTTTATTTTTAATATATTTACAAGTTTTTTTTAACTTATAGAATAAATTAATTTTTAATTTCTTTTATTTTTTCTATCCTAAATTTTACATAAAGAAGTTGATTTAAACAGCCAGGTAGTTAACTATTTTGTACACTCAAATTAGCTATATTATATCAAGAGTATGTTTGGGAAAAGTTACATTAAACATAAATAACGTTGATACAAAAGTTCTTTCTTCATGTGATGTTCTGAAATTCTAAAACAAAATATGTTTATATTTTTTTTAGTTACAATAAATGTAATAATATAAAAATAATAATAAATGTTAGATTTTGACAAAGTGCCAGTACAATTATAGTGAGTGAGACCCCTCTTATATTAATACATGATTTTAAGATTTAATTTTAAAATAAAAATAATTATACTTTAAAAATTTAAAATTGAAATTAATATATATGGAAAATTTTAGCCAATAAAATAAAATATCATAATAAAAATACTTAAATACAAATACACTAACACCTATGTTTTGAATACTAAAGAATAAACCAAATAAAAACTAACTGCATATAAACATTTATATATAATCATGTTAACTTTTTTTAACCACTTGTATAATAAAATTAATCACATTTAAAGAAGTAAAAGAATTAGTCCAATTAGAATTTATTACGTAGATAACTTGTTTTCCTTTAATAGGTAGTTTTCACAGGTACAACTGTCTTAATTTCACTTGTGGGACCCGGACAACCCTCCTATGTGGTAATTAATAGATAAAGTATGCAAACTACCACTTCAAAAACCAATTAATTTAAAGGAAAATCTTAATTTGACAATTGAAATGAATTTTAAAACTATTTTATTTTACTACAAAGTTGTTTTTTTTTTTAATTTTTGTAATATTGAAATAAATTTTAAAATTATTTCATTTCAATAAAAAATTATAAATATTTTTCTTTCGAATGTAATATGATAAAAAAAATTGCCATATAAGCATTCTAATTTAAAAACAAAAAACAAATATTTTGAGAACTCTAAAAAATAAAATAAAACAATAATAGTTTAAATTCAATTAAAAATTAAATATATTATTATTTTATTTTTTAAATTTTGTTTATTTTAATTTTTATTAAGAAAATTATAATATTTTATTATTAAAAGTGTTGTAAAGTGGGAAGTTAAGTGTAAAAAGAAACCCTTTTTCAAGAAAATAACACACCTTAAATCAGTTTTAATAATATAATAATATATATTAGAATTTTAAATTAAAACAATAAAATAAATATTATTAAAATATTATTAATTTGAATCGTTAGATAGACTTTCTTTTATGAGTGTCAAAATAGAACACTTGTTAAAAGTATTCTTTGTTCTACAGTACACACTACGCTTTTACCTAGTGTCACTAACTCTCATATTTGACTCTCTCATTTTAAAGGGTTACATACTTTGTTTCGCAAACCATCATCTTAAATCTATAAATAAAACAGAACACAAACTCAATTCCACAGCACAATTCTGACTTCTCTATTATAATGGGATACGGTAGAAGCAGAGACTCCTCTGTTTTGGACGGTTTCACTCTCAATCCCGTTCCATACCCTGTTCTGCTAATCTTATCACTCATCCTCCTATTCCTCGCCATTTCATGGTATTTCTCCTATGAAGAAGTGCTTGAAGCTGCTGAAGAACAACTGGGGTGGATGTTGTTAGCCACACCACTCGTGCTAATACTCATAGTTCGCTGCTTATCGTCTGTGGATACTTCAGAATGGTTCTTTTTCAACTCCTCGCCATGGGAGAGAAGAAGGACAACGCACCATATCCCATCAGAGGGTACCTCCCCTTGGGGTGTTGCTGCTTTCATCCTGCTAGTTCTCGTGCTTCTGCACTATCAGTCCACTTTTCTTGATGCCTGGTTTCTTTGATTTTGTTTTGTCTTCTTCAGAGTTTCTTTGATTCTCTGTAGTTTATTTTCGCACCCTTTGTTTGATTTTATTACTTATTTACATAGAAAGAACGTAGCGAATTTGATGCAATCTGGTGAGTATTGTATACACAAATAGATGAATAGATTAGGGTGGTGGCAAACTAGCACAGAAAAAAAACATTTTTTTTTATATATATTATTTTTAAAAGATTTATAAAACAAATAACTATATTTTTACAATCTAAAGAACGTTTCATGCCTGTGTTTTTTTGAGATATTTGTTGGAGATCCTACGTCGACTAGAGATAAGAACATTTCATTGTGTATAAGTGAGTGCAAACCTCAACTCATGAGCTGATTTTATGGGTTTGAGTTGGGCTTAAAATTCACTTCCTAGTGAGTGTTTGTTGGACTTATCAGGCCACCCGCTATCGGGTCGTTATCGGACCACCCATAATATGTTATTCCACGCACGAGTTAGTGTCACACTCTCAACGTGAAGGAGTGTGTTGAAAATAAGTGGGTGCAAACCTCAAACTCATGAAACGGTTTTATGAGATTGAGTTAGACTTAAAGTCTACTTTGTAAAATACTTACGGTTGGTGGTCAAAACTTTTCCAGTATTTCTGCTGAAAAGATGCTAAAGAAACGCAATTGTTGTTCATTTGTCTGTTTAGTTTTTAAAATAAAGTAATTCGGCACCATCAGTTTCTTGAGAATAGTTATTATATTCTTCTCTATTTGAGAGTAGTAACCGACAGGTACGAAAACTTTGTCTCTACATTCCTCAGACAAGTATTGTGCAAGATAGCTTCGCATCTGAGTTTTTGAACTATTTTAGAAGTTAATTCCCTATCGCCAGTCAACTTAGGGCATTGGAGAATGCAAACAATAAAACTAAAACGACAAACCATCTTTTTAATATTTTATTTGTTTAAATTGCGTTTTAAGGAGTAACCTTTAATCCCAACGGCTAAAACTGTTTCTATGATATACATGTTGCAAGAAATTGTAGAGTATAAGATATAAAATAAATGTGAAGTTGTGTATTTATGATTTAGTAATTACATAAAGAATGAAAGTTTCTCTGAGACAAGTTGGTATGAAGCAACCCCAGGTGGTGTCATGGTGTGAATGCGTTAAAGCTGAGGCTTGAGCCAGTAGCAGAATATGAAATGATGAAGAATATGAGGAGGAGAGGTAACAAGAAGAGGAATAACTGAAAGTTGATGGCAGTGGTATGGAGCTGAGCCATGTAGTCTTTGTAACGGGAGAAGGACAACAAGCCAATGACAATGCAAAATATGGTGAGCAAATGGCCTGAAAGTGCAGAACCATTGGCCATGCTCCCACCCAATTTCCATTCTGGACCCCTTCTCTTCGGGAAGAACATTTTCTCCTCTTTTTTGTTTTTGTCTCACCACAACAACAAGCGCATGTACAAACCAAGACTCTCTCAATCACAAGCACAAATCTCACAAATTCGATGTTTCTCATATAAGGTTGGGTTTGGCATATATTCTTTGAGTTTAATTGATGACGTCCAACCAACATATACAAGTTTGTGGTGGTAAAAGTATATAGATAGATAGCTAGGTTGGCAAGGTATCTATTGATTAAAAAGGATTGCAGGTCTGAATTAACGAATTATCTACTTCAACACTCATTTTCAAGATGCAAACATACATGCAAGCATTTCCATAGTTGTGTTGACCAAAGTTGTTCAAAGTAAATTGACAAAACAAAGTAGCTATAATATTTTCAGTAGGTGTAAGAGGGAATTTATTTGTGGTTTTTCTGTTTTTCTTGATGTTAAGACTGTTTTGGTTGGTGAAATTTATAGAGTATACATGTTATTAAACAAACTCAAAAGATAGTCTTACTAGTCTATGACTTAGATGTGATTCTCTATTGGTTTGTGATACATTTACTACTAAGACTAATGTTCCTTAGATGCTTTGTAATAGCTGGAACACTTGTCAACTACGATGAGAAAATTCGATTTAGGGTTTCTCATATTTTTCGTTAAGGAAATACATGTACTGATAAATTTGTTATCTTGATTTTATTCACAGAAAGTATTTTCATTGATATAATAGACTTTCATATAGTCTTTTTTTAAAGTTCTTTATTAATAACTATATATTATCTAAGTATTATTTTTGTTAATATATGAATTTTTGTCCTGTTCTTTCATATTTTTTTGTATTTTTATTTTTTTAATAATATTTTTTTTATGTCGTGATAGATTATTATTTTTAAGTGAGAGAAAAGGTTATAAAAAACAAACTATAAGAAGATTCCTTCTGCCTGGACCTGTCATAGCGCTGATGAAATCCCAATATATAATCTACATTTCTTAATACTTATGTATGCGAACAGCAGAAATCCAGAGACTCTTGATATTTATGAAACCACATTCTAAAAGATTGAAAACTAGTCACTGAATGCACACGTAATCATTTAAAAATCATCTTCATTTTAATTCTGATATTTTAAATATAATAGAATGGTTCCGAGACATACATTATATAGATAGATTGATAAGATTAAAAGTTAGTTATTCATCATCATGTATGTTTCGAAAATAATGCATATTTCTTTTGTCAAATATTTAAAAATACAATTTAACTATATGTTATTATAAAAAAATTAATCGATAATAACTAATATATTAAATAAGAGTACTGCGGACCTGCGGTACTCTAACGCTTTTGTTATAAATGTGAAGAGATTTTGTTTAAAATATTCTATATATATGTATATTTTCTCATACGAAATTGTTTCACCTCAAGTTTGATAATATTGGTAACTTTATTATGTTCTGTACTTAGAAGGATTAAGAAAAAAAATTATATATAAATAATTTTTAGTCTTAGAGATTAAGAGATTCTTTTAGACATACTGTAGGGTCATGAGTCAAGTCCGATATTGTATATAAACATGTGATATTCATATTTAAAGACATTAATGTTGTATAGCGCAAATCAAGGGATTCAGATAATCAACCTTAAATAGAAGGAGACAATATTTATTACCGAGTTAAGCATGTACTGGACCAGACATCGGACATTAGCACCGACATTGGACATCGACACCGACATCGAACATCGACACCTGTGTGGAGCAGGTCGGCTCGGTGGTCTGGTCGAGACGGTGGGCCATGTAAGTGAGCCCCCAAAGGTGAGTATGTTGAAACTCGTATATATGAAAAACATGGTTAGCGAATGTGCATGTGGTGTGTATAGTACATTTGAGTCTAACACAAGTAAGTACCCATTAGAAACGCTTAGGCCCAAGTGCGCTAGGGTTTCAAGAGTAAGCTGCATGCATGGTACGTAGAGGCTAGAACGCCTACAGTGATAGATGGGCCCCATCATGCTGGTACATGAGTTGGTACCCTGGTTACCATGCTGTTAAGATTGTGCACTCTAAAGGGGAAGATTCCTAGCGGTTGTTACCCTAAGATTGTGAAACAATGTAACAGAATTTTTCCCATCAAGCTCACTTTCACTCGAGATAGGGTTCTTGTGTGAGAGGGGTTGTTACAATGAGGTAACCTAAGCAGTCTATAAAAGGGAGTCGAGATTCTTGGTAAAGGTACACCGTTTCTAAGACTGAAACTACTTACTTACTTATTGCTTCTATAAGCCCTGAACAGACTTGATCGTCGAAGTGCAATCAACAGGTAGGGTCCCTCTGTTTCAACGGAGCCGCTTTCCAGCATCCAAAAGGAAGCACAAAATCCATCAGAAATAAGAGGAGTCATCGCTTGCCTTTGAAGTCAACCGGCAACCAGGTCAACCGGCAAGAACAAAGCCAATAATAAGACCAAATACAAGAAGGGGGAGAGCACTACCCTATATAAGGGAAAGAAAACAACTCACAGATGTTAGAATATATGGCCTTAAACGAGAAGGGGGTGAATTGTTTAAGAGGGATTTTCGAAAACTTTGAATGTATAATGAAATTCAATGTTGAATTACAAAGAAAAGAATCAAGAAAACAAATACCCAAAACCGTTTTAAGATGATATCAGAAAAATAATCGGTTGTTTTGTCGAAACAATCGGTTCTTTTTATCAGCAATTAAAAAAAACAACTTAAAACACACACACACACACACACACACACACACACACATATATATATATATATATATATATATATATATATATATATATATTGTACCGTCCCGTATCCGGGCGTTGACTAAGTCAATGTCAAAGTCAACACCAGGAGTCAAAGTCAACACCAGGAGTCAAGGTCAACACAAGGCGTCGCCTGGGTAAAGAGGCGCCACGTACCAGTGACGCCAAGAGGAAGCATCGCCAAGGCAAAACGTTGCCTAGGTGAAGGCGTCGCCCAACCAGGGCGTCGCCCAGATCAAATATTACTAAGGCAAGGCAATCACAGTGTAGTTCCCCGATATCCATGGGTAGGAAAGACCATGGAGGGAGCGAC
>Ga0123342_1004771_pt1 | contig 20354 bp, 7 predicted proteins | sample Turbeawhitnodule_FD_89960 | JGI IMG/M metagenome (GOLD analysis project Ga0123342, IMG submission 89960) | Root nodule microbial communities of legume samples collected from Mexico - Turtle bean Mexico white nodule | ecosystem: Host-associated > Plants > Roots > Nodule | place: Mexico: Nepantla... | reverse complement strand
GATGCAGTGAGCCAAACATCACTCTCCTGACATAAAATGATAAAGGATTAAACTGTACATACATGCCTATATTAAACATTTAACGTATTAACCTGTCATCGGTATTGCGCATTGTCCACTGTGGAGGAGCCACAGTCTGGCTTCTAAGGTTATCAAACCCCTGTAAGATATATATGTATTAGCAAATAAAAAGAGACAAAAATAAAGAAATACAAAAGGCATTTAGAAACAAGCTTCATAATAGAAACAGGCTGCATCTTGATTTGATTATGTTCCACAGACTGGGAACATTTAATTCAGAACCATAAAGATATGACAGCAAGAAAGAATGGGATATTACCAGTGTAAATGTAAATCCACTCGTGTCACTTGTTACGACTTCCATTTTTGAGAGGTGCTTCAGCTTGTATAACTTAGCAGGCTACAGCACAAGAAGTTTCTTAGTCAACAGAAATATGCTTAAACCTCCATTTAAGACAAATTCAAGGTGGAAGAAAGGGACTATGCTAAAATTTACTCTATGCAGTTAGTTGGCTTCGGTTTATCTATTTCTTCTATCAACAAAGGAAAGGTGGATAATTTCCTCACACTAATAATGATTATATTTTAAGAGTAGCGATATATAAATATGCTATATCTCCTAGGTTTTTATGCATTAGGGAACAGAGATAAAATCATGTTTTGCTACTAATATAATGAGATGGATAGAAGGTGCGTGGAAGAGAAACATTCTATTAAATATATTAAAAGCCTCAACTATGCTGAATAGTTGGTTTGTTCGCGTCATCCTTTTTTTGATTGAAGATGCATACTAGTTTATACTAAGGTTGTGCAATTATTTGACATATAAAGCAAGGAACATAACCAACCGAAGTAGCAAGGGTGAATGAAACTCAACAAGAATAAGATTTATACATTAAATTTAAAAGTATAAGAAAAAGCAACAAAGATGGAAAAATCATTTCCATAAGTTATAAAAAAATGAAAATTTTAGCCAAAAGAAAAAATCAGCCACACGCAAGACTTTTACATTATTGAGCTACCAGTGAAGGACAGAATTGGGGAGAGAAGGACATTACCTCAAGCACCCCTCCTGTTGAATACTTTAAAACGCGAAGAAAAGCTTTTGTACGCTGACCTTTCGCTTTTGCTACACAAAATAACATGCTCTCACCAATAGTGCAACAAATAAAGAATTCAACAAAATTATCACCACAGTAACACACGATGAAATGACCACATTCAATCACCTACCCATAACATCACCAGTTATTAATACACTACGAGTTAATGTCTTCAAAATGTTAAATCCTCCCACTTATACCACTATAAAAGGGAAAAAAACTGCAATCACCTGCTAACTTAAGGGATGCATAGTTTTAGTTTCTAATTACACACACCTGCTGTCAACATGAAACTGAAACGGCCAAACTAACTGGCTTCAAAACAAGCCAAACCCTATGAAGTAAATTCTACTCTAATCCATAAGTTAACACAATTAGGTGAAAAGGTTTCTACAAAAATTAAGTGTATCAATTGATTTAGCTTTCAAAACTCATGTCATTTTAACTGTTTTGATTTTTTCTTATAATTACTTGAAAAAAAGGTCTATTCAAATGTTTGTTATACAACAGCCAATAAGACATAAGAATCGAAAAACATCTTGTAAGGTATCCTCAACGAGATCAGGTAATGCACAACTGCTACATTTTAAATGTTTGGAGCGACAACCGCGGAATGCATAACTGCTAAATTTGAAACATAAGGACCATTCTTCGCAACACACGTCATGATTCAGTGATTCACATATTTATTGTGAGGAAGGTTCTAGAAGTGTGAAAAGTTATTCCGGCATTGATCGCCAAATGTAGAAAGATAGAGAATACGGAGAGAGTGAGAGAGAAATGGCGCGTACTGCAAAGAGCGAGAACCCTAGGCTTAGCCATTTGACGACCAAGCTTAGCAGATTTTCCCCACGTGCCGTGAGTCTTGACGGTCCGAATGGAGAGAACGACCTTGTGCCTGGTGCCCTCAACTGCGAGCTGGCACGCTCGCCGGAGCTCCGCATCGTCGGCGCTCGATTTCGCCATTTCTTCTCTGATCTCAAACCAGGAGCGTGTGAGGACTTTGAGCGAAGAGGGGATGTGCCTGTTATTATTTTAGCGGTGAGTCTAACAAAATGTCATAAACGGTTTTCCGTTGGCGCTTTCTCCTTGCGTCCGTGGCGAACTCATGTGCTTCACTTTTTAAGTGTTGTGATTGGTCCAGTGCCTAAAAGCTAATTTGGACGTTCTCAAATACACTCGCCTCTCATTTCGTCGGATCACCTTACAATTCACAAGAAATTTCTGAATTTTCACTTTAAAGATTTTTTAGGAGAGGGAGTAATATTTCAAGGATAAAATTAGGAGTTTGTTCATTGTTTACTGTCACTCATGGTTAATTAATTAAAATATTAATTAATTAAAATAAATAGATAAACTTAACTATAATATTATTAAGATATTAATAAAGTTAAACAAAGCATTATTTAAAAACGGAGGGTACTAATTATGAAGAGAAAATATTAACGGAGGGTACTAATTATGAAGAGAAAATATTAAAGGAATTGCTTTTTTTTTTTTTTTCTTTGGGCGTTGGTCTACCGTACTTTTTTTTATATTTTTTTTACGTGTTACGTCCTATTGAAATTGAAATGTATGAATTGATTATTAACAAAGTAAGCTAATGGTTACAGAAATAGATTATCAACATTTTATTTTCGCGCCTTAGGATCTCGAAGTGATTAATCTTATAAATAAAATTTTAATTTGGACTAATTTAATTATAATAACAACCCTACTCTTACCTTTATTTATATAGGTAGTTTAGATAATGAACTCGTAAGAAAATGTTATTGGGATTAATTATTAACTCTACTATAATATCTATATATTTAAAAAAATGAAAAAGTTTTACTATAATTTAACTTGTACGGTTCAATCTCACCGTCTAAAATTTTTTAAAATATTTAAATTTAAATACATTTTTACTTTTCATAAAATGAGTGCATTTTAGTTTCTTTTTAAAAAAAAATTGAAAATACCAGTTTTGATCTTAGTATCGTATGATATTAAATAACATATTAAGTAATTATTTTAAGTGACAAATATTAATGTTAGGTTAATGAGTGTTAGTCATAGTAGATGGTAATTGAAAATAAGATAAGAAAACAAACCAAATACGTTCACAAAATGCAGGTCATGATCCAAATTCTCTAATATCAAGTTTCGTCAGGTGTTGTCTGTACACATTTATATTGTAATAAGAAAACGAGCTACACCATCTATAAAAAGACTATTTAAAAAAATAATAGTAATAATGAGAGAGCGAATGTAATTAACATATATTAGAGAAGAGTTATTATATTTTTTTATCATATATATGCAGAAGTTAAAAGCGTAAATGGGAAAAACATGTATTAATATAAATATTAAATCATATTCTCTTTATTTATTTATTGTTAAACATACACGTATAAATAAAAATGTATTTTTTTTTACTGAAAACAATGTATTGTTATTAACTAATATAAAATTGAGTATCCTAAAAAGGTGTTAAAAATATATTTGTTCAGAATAATTATTATATCTATTAGATATAAACAAGTTAACTAATAGGTATGAATTATTAAAAATTACTTAAGACACGTGATTTATATCAATTAATTTAAATATTTAGATAAAATCGACATTTAAAGTTATGTAGTCTTATTCTCAATAGTTACTTGTGAGAGAAACATACAAAATGTAAATTAGTATATTGAGAATTTAAAAGTAGTTATTTTATTAAGACGTCTAAAATTATATTTTTCAATTTATTTTACAAACACTTTTTAGTAAAAATAACTATGAATCTAAATATGTAAATCGGTGACAATTTAATTTACAAAAAATATTAACTTATTAAACTATATTTAAAGATGAATTTGACACTAATTATATTGGTTATATCACTTTAATATTAAATTATAACAAAACATAATGTGTGCAACTTTTGCATAAAATTAAACATTTTTTTGTTTTTTATAACAAAATAAATATCTAACTACTAACTAACAAAAAATCTATTGGTTTAACTAATTTTATTAATAGTTATGAGTATTTAATATTTAAATTGGGAGAGAATAACATTCTCAATGTTGACGTAGTGTAACAGTCAAAGTGGTAGCACAATTACAAAGAAACGGAGCGTTAACGAGTCACTGGAAACGGCGTTCCTTTCTTTATCTTCTGTCGAGAAAATATTCACTTTCATTTTACACATTGTTGGACGAGAGTGAGGAGGCAAAGCAAAGCAAAGAAAGTTGAGAAAGGAATTCGTGGAAATCAAGGAAGCCATTGTCGTCGAGATCGAAGGGTCGAATCATGGCCGCACACTCATCAACCTCGAACATGTCAAACGCGATTCCTAGAACATCCTCCACCTCCTCACTCTCCTCTTGCTTCATCAGTTTCTCAGAGTCCCTCAAATCCAGCAACTCATCACCGTCCGAGTCAAACTCGTTTATCACTCTCTCCCCATTGTTTATTCATGCAACTTCTCCATACAAAAATACATTTTTATTTTTATTTTCCCAATTTCATAAATTAGTTTTCGGATTCATAAGTTAAATAAGATTTCCAAATTATGTAATCTGTAAAGTTAAATAAGGTTTCCAAATTATGTAATCTGTAAAGTAATCATGCATATGATAAAAGGCTTCTTAAATTATGTAATCTGGAAACTAATTACAATATTATAGAGGGACAATTTTAGAAATTCCAAAATTTATGGAGGTGAAAGAAGAAGGTATGGATGTGCAGGAAGAAATAGTCCTGCTCGAGATCTTCCCATCTCTGCCAACGTCCAAGTGATGAGATTGTTTCTTCCTGCACCTCCATATCTTCTTTTGGCACCTCCATACACAATATGAAAATACATTTTTATCATTTTTTGTAACCCCCATAAACTAGTTTTCGGATTATGTAATCCAAAACACATTTGAAAAAAGACTTCTAGATTACATAATCCGGAGGCTAAATAAGACTTCCGGATTATGTAATCTGGAAAGTAATAATGCATCTGAAAAATGGCTTCTGGATTACATAATCCGGAAGATAATTATAAATTTGAAAAATAACTTCCAGATTACGTAATCCGAAATATTATAGAAGGACATTTTTGAAAATTCAAAAATATACGAAGGTGAGAGAAGAAGGTATGGAGGGGCAGGAAGAAACAGTCAAGTGATGAAAAACGTCTTTCAACCTGTTATCGTCTTTTGGGCCGGAAGGCCCAATAAGAGATGGCGTTGCCGGTAATGGTTTGGGCCTGGTAGGAGTTAGGCATGGAAAGAGACTATTTCTTGGCTTCTTCTTCCTGCACCCCCATGTTTTTCTTCCTGCACCCCCACAATTTTAAATATTCCAACATTAACCTTGACCTATAATTTCAAAAGGGGCTACCGGATATCGGGATCCAGTAATATATTATGGACTCATGAATCCGGAATTGATTAAATTGTGTTTTCCGGATGAGGGGGTGTTCTGGAAGGTAAAAGGTCATAAATTGTTGTTTTCTGGAGTGCTGAATCCGAAAGCCTAAATTGCATTACGGATTGGTGGATTCGGAATTGTTTTTTTGTGTTATGGATTCTTGAATCCGGAATGCATCACTTGCATTATGGATTTATGAATCTGGAATTGTTTTTTTGTGTTATGAATTCCTGAATCCGGAATGGTCTTTTTGAATTATGGATGGTTGGATCCAGAATAATGTTTTTGACGTATGGATTCATGGATCCGAAATGCAATTATTTTGTTTCATTTATTTATTTATTTGTAGAAGCATGGATAGTATTGATGAATTTGAACAATAATTATATGATGGAGTTGGTCTGTGGGATGATGATACTGAGAAGTCATTATTCATGTTCTTCATGTTTTTCATCTTCATTAACATGTCTTTTTCTAACAGAGACTGTGGGACGTAGACGACCTTGTGAACCTCCTTTCCTAGTCTTCACCATTACTATTCAATTACACCATTCAAGTTAAACCAAATTACAAACTAATGAATAAGATGTTGAACCAATACAAACAAAAAACAAAAAATATAAAATTCTATTGAAACCAATAGATAGGAAAAAAAAATTGTATCATTTCTACTAAACAAATATAAATAAACTATAGACAAAAAAAAAATATTAAAAGAAGAAAAAAAGAATATCATTGCAAATCATCTTTGAAGATAGAAAAATCTTTTGATGAAGTTTTATATGTTGAAGAAAGGATGACCATAAAAACACAAATCCGGATCCACAAATTTGGAAGCTTCCCGGATCCATAAATTCGGAACCTTCCTGGATCCACAAATTCGAAATCTTCCTAGAACCACAAATCCGTAATTTTACCGGAAGCAAAAATTTGAGATTTTACCATATTTTGTGATCCGAAATTCTATCGGATTCTGTAATCTGGAATGGAAGAAAACACTTACGGAAACAAAAATCCATAAAAAAAACGGATGTACAGATCCGAAAGCAAAGAAATTTACTTACCTTTGTCAAGAGAACTCTAAATCACCAACAAAAAATGTGAGATTGAAGGAGAAGGATTTGGAGTTGTCGCACTGTTGCTAGAACATGAAAACGTGCTGCTATTGGAACATGAAATGCACAAGAGATCCTTGCCTGCACCTCTTTAGGATTTTTTTAGGTTAAGGATATTTCTGGATTTTTAAAAAATAATAAGGACGATCTAGTCTTTTCATAAAAGTACGGGGGTGCAGGAAAAAATATGTGGGAGAGCAGGAAGAAACTGCCTAGTGGCCAATAATCATGGGATATTTTTTGTCCATAATGTTTTCATGGACCCGTGGACTTCTCTGGTTCAGGTTCAGACAAATTCTTCCTGCACCTCCTTAGTTTCTTCTCTCACCCCATATTTTAAAAAATACTAAAATTATTCATTTCGAATTTTATAATTTGTAATGTAAATTTTGTATTCTAAATTTTATAATCTTAAATAAAAAAATTTACATTATCATATCAATTTTTCATTCTAAATTTTACAATATAGAATACAAATTTGTATTTTGAAATTTATAATTTATAATATATTATATTATACAATTTGGGATGTAATGTATTTTAAATTCTATAATCGATAATACATTGTATTCTAAATTGTGAAATACATTTTATTTTAAATTATAGAATTCGAAATACAAATTTTTGTATAAAATTCAGAATACTTTAAATCCATTAATTTGTATTCGTGAGGGATTAGACGATGGTGGATGGATGGTGCTTAGATGGTGAAGGTGAAAATTGGAGGTGTGGGTTGTTGTGGGGGTAGAGGGGGTGCTCAATTGAGAAGATTAAAAAGAGGGTAAAATTGTGATTATGCTTCTTATATGGAAGTGCATGAAGAAGGCATGGAAGTGTATGAATGATTTCCCCTGGTTCACTTGACAATTCTTTTTGGGACATTTCTTTCTGCACCTTCATGTATTTTTCTTGCACCTCTCATAAACAAAAAAAGAACTCATTTTTATCATGTTGTATTTGAAAGTCAATTTTAGCTTACCGATTATACAATTTGAAAGTCATTTTTTTTCTTAAAAAAAAACTTATAAATTACACAATCTAAAAGTCATTATTAGCTTCTAAATTGCACAATTCAAAATATATAATCCAAAAGCCAAAAATGAATGTTGGTTGTGCAATTCAAAAGTAATGTGATATTCTCTATAAAAAAAATTAGACAAGTCATGACTAAGGTAGCGCTTGGTACTCGTGATTCCTTCCTCGAAAGTCGCAACAATAAGAGAAATGACGACACCGTTGGACAGGACCTTGATGTTGGTGATCTTTTTTACCACAAACATTATTCAAGAAGACAACTAAGATGATGGGAGTCATTTTAGATTATGCAATCCAAACTTCAAAAATAATTTCAAAATTATGTAATGTACAAGTACTTTTTAAGAAAAAATGACTTTGAGATTTTCCAATCCAAAAAGTAAAATATGACTTTCTTCTTTTCAGCACCATGCCTACTTAAAAAACGAAATTACCCTTTAGTTTTATTTTGAAAACAAATCCTATTAGAGGTGTTTGTATTTTGATTTGGTACCTTTTTCGTAAAATAGTTACTCAAACAAAATATAATCATTTGATTTAGTTTTATTTAAATATAAAATTTGAAACAAATTAAATCAATGTTTACCTATTCAGCTTTTAGATCGATTTTATTAATATAAAAATAGTTAAACATTTAATAATTGTAATATAAAAAAAATGATATTCATTAATTTTATAATACAAAACTTTTTAGATTTGTTTGCCAATTATTAGATTTATAATTTTAAATTTATCTCATTCATAAATAAATTACACAATCTTATAATAAAAAATTGTTATTATATTTTAACGAGTATAAATAAATTTTAAGAGAAATGATCAAACCATAAAGTAACTTTTAAAAGACATATTTTTGTGTATGTTTGTTATTTGATTTTCAATCCAAAATTTGAAAAAAATATTAAATGAGGAAAATGTGGATTTAAAAAATCCAAAGAAAATTCAGTTTGGATTATTTTTTGGTTGGTTTTTAGTTATTATTTTTTTAATCTTTAAATCTTACTTCATGCATTTTATATAATAATTATTACATTTATATATCTCGACACATTTATATCATCACCTCGAAACTATTAAAGGCATTGATGTTACGATTGAGAAAAAACTTAATTTACAACCGCTATTATTATTATGTTTGACCAGGAGAAAACGTTAGAGTTGCGTTCATAATTGACAAAAAGTAACATCATCCATGTAACTTTTTCATTTTCAATTCATAACATTTTAACCAAACTTCCAAAATAGGGGTTTTATTTGATTTATGGAATTAGCAATCCATAAATGTATTGCATAGCAGAGAATCAAAAATTGTATTCCATGGCCCACCGAGATAATGGTAGGAAAAAGCTTAAATTATTAAAATAGGATTGTATAGAAACATTTTGTGTATTGAGTGTTTTGGAAAGGTATTTTGAATTACTCTCTTTTATAATAAAATAGTTGGTAATTATATTTATTTTAATTAGCCATACAAATTCAAAATTGTCTATCTAAAATATAGTATTTGATTAAGGTGTTTAGATTTGTGGAGAAATTTTGGTTGACTTATTGTTGATTTTATCCTAATTACTGTGGGAGTTGGTTTTCAATATGCAAAATGTGTATGACCAACTGACTTTATACAATATAGAAAGCATACGGGGGTAGTCATATGAATGTTGATGTTGAAAAGAATATGCAATAGGAATAACCATAGATACCCCTTGATGGATAATTTAAAGAGGGATACAAGGATACATCTTGTTTATCAATATATGAAGATCATGTGGCTAAAAATTAATGGGACTAGTTGGTAAGGAATTTGATGTGATTTAACATAAATTTTGCATATTTTTATATTCTTATTTTGTTTGTAATAAGTTGTTAATTGTCTATGTTTATAGGAATGTGGGTAGTTGAAGTTGGTATCTCATGGGAGCAAGATGTATAAGTTAGAGGTCAATGTTGGAGACAACAATAATTGTTGGTCAATGTTGGTTATGAGGCAACATATTAGGGGTTATTATTTGCATTCATTGAGAGTAGGTGCAAGGACATCAATAATTTCTATCCATCTATTTTTGTTGACTAAGAGTGTCATTTGAGTCATTGTGTCTTACTTAGTGTTGTTTTATGACCTTAGAATTTGTGGCAAATATTTTTAAGAAACAGACGTGGTTATATAACAACTAAGCATACCTCACTAGGAGCTTGTTGGTGGAAGTTCTTCAAACATAAACAATTAGCAATGTATGCTCAAATGTAGGAGATTCATTTCATTTATGTGTATTACTTTTAGTGTGAGATATATTAAGCACTTTACGTATGCTAACTACTTTTCAATTGCTCCCATATAACCAGAGTGAATCTTTATTAACGTTGAATCCCTATCAAGAACCAAAATTTATGGTAGTGAATCAACACCCAAAAACAACCTTTTAGTCTTTATAAAAGTCCAAAAATATTGTTTACATTTACATCCTAATAAGACAAACACGATAGAGTGACATCCTAATGGATGTCACACTAACAATCTACACAAAGACAACTTATACTTGTAATTTACACCCATTAACAATATTATGTTAAATGCATTGGTAATTTAAGTTAATTAAGGTGTGTCCAAAATATATTTGTCCCAATTTCTAATTGTCACTGAATCCATGTCAATAAATATACATGTCAAGTTTCATTATATGTTGCACTTCAGTTTTAGGGCTTTCTTCAATGTGTATACCTTACAATTTTTTCGTTGTGTTTCTTCGATGTCACTACAATACTTTTATATTTCATCAAACTCTTTATTATATCAACAAACATAAATTTATCATTAGTTATTAATCTATTGACATATGAATAACTTATCAACATATATGTAAAAGTCATGAGTATCACTTATACAAACTAACTTCATGATCCATCCTTAGTAATTAGTCATTAGTTATCATTGCAATTTAAAGGGAAAATCCAATTTCACAATTCATTAATAATTGTTAGGAAATCTTTCTTATATATTTTGTCTTTATCATCTCTCTAAGAATATAAAAAAATATTTTCTTTCCTTATTAATCATTTTTTTATTCAACCTCAACATTGATCATGTTAAACTCAAACTTAAAGACAAGTTGTCAACTCATTTCAATTTGTCGTCTTACTTGATAAAGACCTTCAAAAGTATATTACAATGTACAATATAATTTTTTAAACTATAAAAAAAATAATAGAAAAATATATTTTACATATTTTATTATTATAACGGTATCACTATAATCTCATGCATTATTTCGTCCTTAATGAAATCATAATTACAATCAATTCTAGCAACAACATTCAATCCTTACTTTGAAAATATAACTACAAGAAAAAATATTTTTAACGTAGATTATATTTAGCGTTTCTGACAATTTTAACCCCCACTAAATGTGTTACCCGTGATTTATTTTTCTCCTGGAAGATCCATCGTCATTATTACTGATCGTTTTGAGTAACCCCTAGAAGATCAATTATTTTTTATGATTTTGTAAATCTCTGTTACTTCCAAAAGTTTTTTAAATCCCTGTTACTTCCAAGGGTTTTTTAAACTCCCATTACTTCTTTAGGGGTTTTAAACTCTCTTTACTTCCAAGGGGTTTTTAAACCCTCGTTACTACCAAGGTTTTTTAAATCTCCGTTACTTTCAGGAGTTTTCTAAACTTATGTTATTGCTAGGGGTTTTCCAAACTCTATTAATTTCCTTTTTTTGTGTTTTTTCAAATGAGTTGTTATTTTTAATGCACAAATATAATATACAAATAAAGTAATTGAATTATAAAATATAATATACAAAGAAAACAAATCTAATAAAGTATTCTAAAAAATTTAACGTAATTCTATATATAGAACTAAGTGTAGAGAGAATTCTTAAAATAGTTAAGAAAATCTTGGTTTACCTGTGTTTTGAACCTCCTGTAATCTATTAAGAATAATCAACAGTGAATTTTATTTGGACAATTGAAATTCCACCTCCACGACCAAAAAGAAATCAATTCATCCTTAATCTCTTAAACTGGTTGATATTTCAAAGAAAGAGAGTTCCAACTTTGAGAGCCCTCCCATGTCTAATTTTCTCAAGTCATCGAATTTTGGTCAAGAAAACAATACCCCCAAATCATTGTTATCTACAGTTGTTTCCAAAAACCTTGGTTCTCGATTCATATACACTTACAGAGTTTGTCACCTGTCTCATCCATTAGTAGTATCCGCACAAACAAATTTCCACTAGTTGGACCCAAAACATCATTTGAGGAAGAAATGTCTCTCTACCAAGTTTAACTCATCATGAGCAACCTCTTCTGGTACTTCTTAAATCCTAATCATTTTCACTAGAAGTGTATCATATATTGTCATTCAACTGACATAGTTCTTAACTTTTTACTACAACTATTTTTGTAACTCATACGAGGAGGGATTTAGTTGATAGTGTAAAAATCTTTATACCAACATGAAAAATTAAACGATCTCTTTATTTTTTTTATTACCTAGAAATTGAAGCTTTTTCATAAAGGAAGTATTTCTACCAAAGACGATGCAGTAGAGAAATCATTTGGTCGTACTCTAAAACTTTTTGGGACCACCCTACTGGTAACAGATACATGTAAACCCTTTGTATAAATTGTATAAATACATTTTCCATAGGGTTCACCAACATAACAAGGTACTTTGTTCTTATGGGTCTTGTAGCATACCTAGAACCTATGTGCAGTCAAGCCTATGGTTGCAAGTCTATGTATACAATATGACCTTTAAACGTTTATTTTATTGTTTATAAGAATGGAAAGCAGGAACTCAAGAGTTTATAACTCAATTAACACTCCCTAAAACTATTTTAAAAGTCATATCAATAAGAATTTGTAATTAAGTAGAGCACTTTCTATACTCAGTTCATAAAAACTAAATTCAACACAAAGTAAAAGTATCAGATAGAGAGACACTTTGTATATCAACATAGAATATCATATTTGAAACCTTAGCAATTTCCAATGCAAACAAAATTTACAAAACTACACATCAAAATAAAAATGCAAATAAACAAATAAACAAATAAAAAAATATTCTAATGGAATTGGGGTGTTGCACGTCACAAGGTTGTGGTTAAACTAAACCTTCCAGTGACTAAAGCCACAAACAAGCATCATTCATGACATTTACTTCCAAACATCTCCTCTTTCATCTTCTTTACGAGTCTCTAGTGTTGTCTTCACAACTCCATGGACCAACACATTTGCACCAAGTGGAGGTTCCCTGTTCACTTCCATTTTACCACCACATGTTAACATCTACCTCTCAATTGAAACCCTTATATTCCCCTCCACACAAAAAAAAAACACGAGAAAAATCACAAATAGACAAGGTAACGACAAAGGAAATGAGAGATAAGCCAGAGACAATTGAGACACTAAACCCGCAAAATGCATTTAGTTTCAGGGAAAAAATGCACCACTGTTTTGAAATGAAAACGCACCTTTGAAAACAATTTTTTCAACAAAACAAACAAGACAGGAGAAGTTAGCCAATGAAGTCATCCAGAACGTGAGAAATATGAAAATGAAAACCAATTTTTAAAAGCCAAATAGGTAAAAGAAAAATGAATACCAAATAAAGACGATGAGAGAGAATATAAGAGATGAAGACCGAAAGAGTTGAAAAATATTTTTTAAGACATAAATATCAGAAAGCGATTATGCCTCCTTTGAAATGAAACTGGTGAAGTGTGTAAATTTTGTTTAGAGAAATCGTTTCCACAATAAAATTTGTTAAAATGCAGGAAAATCAAAGTAATAAAATTTTTGTTGGAGTTCATTAAATAAGTGTAGATACTTGTCATGAGTTTGAAAAATCCCAATTATCCAGGTGTTTTACTAGAGGTTATTATAACCTCTATTAATAAATCTTTATTAAATTTTTTTCCTGTAGTGTATCTATATTTTGTTTGATAACTTGGTTAAATACTCCCTTTTATTACAATTGTGTGAAATATAAAGTTATACACTTTGTTAAAGAAACAAATGTTATGTCTTCCGAAATAAATGATGCATAACCTTTTTTTTTTCTAGAAAAACCTTTTCAAAATAAAAATGAAAACATAACACATTCTAAACATAATTCAAAAATACATGTTTCGTAATTCAAAAATATCTGCTAATTATGGAAACATTTTTCACCACCTTTAGATCCAACTACTAACGTAATACAAACAACCAAAATTCATACATTAATCCACACAAGAGTAACATAAAAACAACAATGCAAAAGTGAGTTGGACCATCACACCCAAATATAACTCACGAGAGTAGTATTGTCTTTTTAATATATAGGGTGCTGGCGGAAAACATGAGGGTAGAGGAAGAAATTTCCCAACCGATTGTAGCCCAATAACAAAGCCCGTTTTGTTTTCTATCTTAGCGTCTTTCTTCCTGCACCCTCCGTTTTTCAAAATATCCAAATTTTCCTTCAGAGTTTTAAATGCTTCCTACATATGAGATGTTTCATAAGTAAAAGATGTTTTCAAAATAGAAAATTAAAAAACGAAAAATCATTTTTCAAATTTTTGAAATAATAAATCTGAATTTAATAAAATGTGTTATGGAAAATATGTTTTGAAAATATTCTAAAAAAATAATTTGGAAATCATTTTTAAAAAAGGCTAGAACAGTCTATTTAAAAAATGATGGGTACAGGGAGAAATTTGTTGGTATGCAGGAAGAAAACACCCCTTCCTGCCCGAGGCCTACTTGGCTGACCGAGACCTAGTCTACCTGACCGAGGCTAGGGGGAAATTTGGCCGAGACCCAGGAGACTCGGCCGAGACGACGAGGCCGACGGTCTACCTGGCCGAGACCTTAGAAGTGCTGGCCGAGATGAGCGAGACCAGGGAAACCTGGCCGATGGCTGACCCATATCACCGTTAATGCTCAAACCAAGGTCAGTGAAGTTAATCCGCCCTTAAGAATTAGGTAATACAACCCTAAGCGGTATTCACTCTGATAAACAGACCCAACAAGGTAGGCCCATTAGAATAATATAAATAGCACACATCCCAAGGAGTAAGGTATGTCATTTATTACTGTTCACCTACCAGAACACCATCACCCGCTTTACTGACTTGAGCGTCAGAGTGCATTCGCAGGTACCCCACCATCCGATGTTCACCCGAGACCGAGTGTTGAAGGAGAAGTAGGAGGACGAGGAGAATATCAGCTCATCACCTAGCAACCTGATTGACCGAAGAAAGAAGAAAAAGACTTCAATAGTTCTCTAGGTCTCATCTCCCTAGTAGGAATACTTTTGATTCCTCTTTAAACATATTTTTAAAATAAAGATAATATTGAACGTCTATATGAAATACGTAAAATTTAGTTCTTAACTTTTCATATAAAAGTATGCACTGGTAGTGTTGTTCAAGTTTTTATGTGGATGTATGTTTCAAGCATTTCTTTTGTTCCAACATTTTCCTTATAAAATGGAACACTTGTTAAAGTTGTGTGACTGCTCCAACTTGTTGGTCTGAAACTAAATTTAATTTGTTTCACTCACATGTCCATTTTCCGGCTTACGAAGCTTACAATGTTCACATCTTGATGTGTGTATTATACTAAAGTTAAACAAGTTGCATTATAACTTCTAATTTATTGAATCATTCTTATGGTTATGCTTAAAATGTCAACCCAACTTTATGACTCAATCCTCTATGGTGAAATGTCATGACTTTTTAAATAATTACTATAAAACTTTTATACTTTTAATAAGAATTCTGATGAGATACTAATATACAAAACTTTTACACTCATTGTATTTTAATTCAATTTTATGTTAAAATAAACCCTTGCATTTTGTTGTGATGCCATCAATATTCTTTTGTTATTTTTTTACCTTTTTTATGAATAACACCTCGTGTAGGTTTTTTGGATAGAGAAACAAAACACAATTAAGAGATCGTTAACAACTTTGAGTAGTTGAATCATGTTGGAATTAAATTTGATTGTGTATTTATATTGAATGAAATATTTATTTATATATTATGAACAAATTATTTAACCTTGTCTTAGATCAATCTCTTAAATTGAATGAAAATAAGTTAACTTGCAATTTTGATCCTCTTCGTTATATTTTGTGGTTTTAGTCTTCTGAATTTTTTCTTTTTGTAATTTTTATTTTCACATGTGTTTAATTTTTCTATTTTAACTAATTCTATTATATATTAATGATACTTTAAATAAATATACTAGGCTTTAATTAAGATTTAATTAATAAAATAGGTTGAGTTGTTTTTTTTTTATTTGATCAAATTCAAACTCATCTTAACTAACCCAGATTATGAATTGAATGACGAATTATGTATAAGTAACCTAAGATTTAACAAAACTCAACCCTGCTAAAATCATTATTAAAAACATGTAATGTTTGCAAATTAGTTAATTTTTAATACTTTTGGTCTAGATATTTAATTTGTATATATATTTTTTTAATTTATTTATACTTACTGCAATTACACAGTCTATTTAAAAAATGTTATAAAAAAGCTTAAAAAATTAGTGTTAAAATTATAATTTTTAATATAATAAATTAAAAAATTATCACCCAATTGATCTATTCTGATTAATGGTGGATTGTTTTTTTGTTTTTTTTATCGGCATGGTGGATTGGGTTAAATTAAGTCTAATAAAAATATATAGAAATATGACTTATTTTTTTTTATTGAACTATGAATTTACTTATATAAACTCAACTCATCCCTAACTCTACACTCTAATCAAATTAAATTATGTTAATAAACTAAAAAAAAATTAAATTAAATTTAGAGACAAAAAATAATTACTCACCATATTAATTAAATTAGATATAAAATTAGAAATTAAAAAATTATTGATATCTAAAATGGTTTCTATTATTATTAAAAATTTAGAAAATAGTTTCTAAGTTGGTATATAACCCTTAACTAGTTACTAATATTTTAAATTCTAAATTGGTTTTTAAAAGATTAATAAAGACTAATTTAGAATATAAAGTAATAAGTAGCTAACACCTTGGTAGCTAAGGGTTGAATACCAATTTAAAAATTATTTTATAAATTTTTATTAATAATAGAAACTAATTTAGATACCAATAACTTTTTTTTTTATAAAATTATCTCTAATTTACTCAAATAGTAACTAATGATTTTCTTGTAGTAATAAGAATGAAATGACATGTGACTTGTAATTTATAGAAACCATTAGTAAAATTTCTTATATATGTTGTCTTATATAAAACAATTCAATCCAATCCTTTCGCTACAAACATATTTTTAAATACTCAATCATCTACAAACATTTATTTTAGTCTATCTTTAAAAGTGACCACCACCAAACGTCATCTTGTGTCGTCTTCTAACTTTCCTCATTACTTGTTAAAAATTATGTGTTCATGTTTGTCCTCCTCAATTTGAGATGTGAACATTTATTTTTACACATAATGATGTGTTATTATGTTATAATTATATTCTTAAGGTGTGAGAATTTCGTTAAATAGAACTTTGTGATATCTAAACCTTAGCCATTAAACATTAGTGTCCATATATTTATTTTCACTATATCTTCTCAATATTTACATGCAATTTTCGAGACCATTTACTTATTTATAAATAGCATCTTGTAATCTTGTAATAAACATGTTTATGATCCCATAATGGAAGATTGTTGGTGAATTTCAGAAAATATATTAGACTTTCATGATATTGATAATAGCATAAAAGTATTGATAGTTTTTTTTTATGGTACTGGTGCAGTTTTTTTTCTTCAAATCATTGAAATAGGACTATTTTTTAAAAATTATGAATTAGGAGTTTATTGTGTCACGTTGATATGACTTTACTAAATAACTCGTATCAAGATGTCATGATTTTTAACATATCAAAGTGAAGTCATGTCAAGGTAATACAACTTCACTTTAAAAATTTTACGCTAAAATCGTATAACATTGGCACAATTTCACCTATACAACTTCACTTTGACATATCAAAACTCGTGTTACATTTATACGACTTTTTTACTAAAATCGTGATACATTACATTGGTACAACTAACCCTAATTCGTAATTTTAGAAAAAATAGTCACATTTTTAATGATTTGAAAAAAAAAATACACAAGTAAAAACATCGCCTTCATACGTTTTGGGTAATAATAACATCATTTACAAGTTGTGTGATTTGGAATTTATTTGAGCCTAGAATTTTGAATGCAATAATATTTTTCTCTTCTAGCCAGTAGCAAAGCAAGGAAGCCTTGAACAATTCATCAGAATGCTTTAGAATATTAAATGACAGTGACTAATAGATATAATGGAGGCAATAAGGAAGATTCAGATTTGTTAAATTATTAGGTACGTAAACTACTACCACGTGGTTTGAAGTTCAAACATTGAACTCACTTTCGTGCTTGGTTTGGACGTTTACGAAGTCTTGTGCAGTTTTTCCTCTCGCAATATATAAGGGACACAAAAACAAACCCTAGCAATCTATTTGCTATTTAGAACATAGAGTTTAGTAGTTCAAGAACTTTTCAAAAGTCGTATCTCGAAACAAATTAGCATCGTATATAAAAACTCAAGTGCTGTTCTATTAGGACAAGTTAACAGCTTCATATAATTTAGTTTTTTTTCCTTTTATTTACTTCCCTCATGAACAAGTGATGTCACGTTTTTTTATCAACGGCAGAGCTTACAAAATGATACACTTTAAAATTGAAACCTGAAAAAGTCAACCATTGCAAATTCAAAATCAAGTAATTTTGGTTTTCCTTCTAGTTCGGGGCGGGGTATATCTAAAAAAGTTTGTCTTCTCGATATGAGTAGAGAATATATTTGTAAAAAGGTTGTGTTTCCAACCTGAGCGCATAAGGTGTATTTAAAAAAGTATTCAACTCTCGAGTTAACTTTTTAAGAGAGTTGTTGATAGAAAAATAAAACTTTTCAAAGAGTCGAACATAATAAATATAGTAAATGTTCTCGAATGGGGTTGGAGTTCAAAGAACTATTGAGATCACTCTTCTTCTTTCTTAGTCGGTTGGTCAGATTACACTTCAGTTTCTCTCCTTGCAAACTCCTTACTCCTCTTTCCTCCTTATTCGTATCACCTCTCGGTCTTCTCGTAGTTCAGACTTGGATGGTACTTGTAGAAGGTATTCCGACGCTCAAGTCAGTAAAAGTATTTGACGCTCAAGTTAGTAAAAGTATTCGACGCTCGTTTGTCAGAGCAATATATATAATGATGTACCTGAATATTGAAATATGTGTTATTTATATTATTTTAATGGACCTTTCTTATTGGGCCAGTTTAGGGAGTTGGACCATGTTTGGGAATACATTACCTGACTCTTAATTGTGGATTAGCTTCACTGACTCTGCTTAAGTGTAACTAAATTTGAGTTGTCGGTCGGCCCACTGATGGGGACCTTATCTTCAATCTGTCCAATGATGGGGACTCAGACCTGTGGTCAGTCGTACCACCCTCACCAGTACAATAAATAAATGTGTATCTTGGTTTGATTGTAATCAACTTATTTATAGAATTGTATTGGCCTTCACGCCAATAGACTTATATTAACATAAATATCATGATTAATCTTTATTACAAAATAGAACAGAGATGAACAAAAGGGAACAGAGATGAACAAAAGAGTAAACTGAAGACAAAGGATATGAGAATGAATATATCTTCTTTCTTGTTATTGAAATCAAAACAATGGTCTGAATATATACAAGTAGTACACTCATTCTAGGTTTAACTAAAGAAGAAAAGAATCAATAAATTAAATACTAGAATCATAACACACAAAGACAAAATAAAGGTTATTCACCTCTATAAAGATAAACAACTAATAATAAGAAAAGACACGCAATTATTCTCCTCTATAAAGAGAAACAACTGATAATTAGAAAAGACTCCCAATTAATATTAGTATCCTTCTATAACTCTGGTATCCGTATCCTTTAATACCCTGCCACAAGCTGGGGAACAAATATTGATGAGACCTAGCTTGGAACAAATATTCTTAAAAGATTGAGGACTTAAAGCTTTGGGATAAATATTAGCCAGTTGCTCTGTGGTGGAAATGGGAAGCAAATGGATGAGACCCTTCTTTAATTTTTCCTTGACCACGTGACAATCTATTTCTATATGTTTTGTACGCTCGTGAAATACTGGATTTGCTGCAATGTATCTTGTTGAATCATTGTCACGGTATAAAAGAGATGGTTGCTCAAAAGGAACTTTGAAATCTTGAAGAAGATAAGTTAGCCATTGAATTTCACATGTAACCGTGGCCATTTCCCTGTATTCAGCTTCACAAGAACTCTTTGATATTGTTCCTTGCTTATTTGATTTCCAAGATATGAGAGAATTTCCAAGATACACACTAAGACCAGTCACTGATTGTCTTGAATCACTGTAGGTGCCCCAATCACTATCCTTCAGAAGAATTAATGAACAAGGAATGATCATTCATAGATTGACTATATTCCATAGAAGGCAAAAATGATGACAGTTTGGCAAACCATTCTCTGCTGGCTTGCTTAAGGCCATATAAAGCCTTTTTTAGTTTACAAACTTTTCCTGGTGGAATAGAAGTCAATCCAGGAGGAACAACCATGTATACATCTTCTTTCAAATCTCCATGTAAAAAGGCATTGTTTATG
>Ga0123342_1004770_pt1 | contig 20358 bp, 7 predicted proteins | sample Turbeawhitnodule_FD_89960 | JGI IMG/M metagenome (GOLD analysis project Ga0123342, IMG submission 89960) | Root nodule microbial communities of legume samples collected from Mexico - Turtle bean Mexico white nodule | ecosystem: Host-associated > Plants > Roots > Nodule | place: Mexico: Nepantla... | reverse complement strand
TATTTATATTTGTTCTCTCTCATATATACTCTCGCGATATTATATCTCGCAATACATCCTCTTTTATATTTTTTCTCTCTCTCTCTCTCTCTCTCTCTCTCTCTCTCTCTCTCTCTCTCTCTCTCTCTCTCTCTCTCTCTCTCTCTCTTAACATGGTATCCTATCCTTCCACTATTCATCAAAAACTCAATTTTTTCCATCATTGTTCTAGCAACATTGTTCCGACATTAATATTCTCATCGCCATCGTCATTGGTCTTTTTTTACCAGAAAACACATCATCGGCATCATCTCCTGAGGACCAGCCTAGTGCCACCAATCCAACAACCACCAAAGGCCACATGTGCCCGTACATGCTACTTCTCTCTTTGTTTCTCTCTCTCTCTCTTAACATGGTATCCTATCCATCCAATGTTCATCAAAAACTAAATAAATATATTCTTCCCTAAAGATCTAAAATCTAGTATCACGTACCTGATTTAAGCAGAAATATAACCCTTCAAGTTAATTTATTAAATTTCTACTAAGGTTCCAAGAAAGAAAAAATCAAAGAGTAAGACAATAAGAAGCAAGGCCTACCTCAAGTGATTCTTCAGGTGGAAGTGAACTTAATGCCCTCTCAAATAAAGCTCGTATATTTTGGTCATCATTCATTCGTATCAAGAAATCAGCATATCTGATATATCATGAAAATAACCAATATCCTTTTTGGCATGAATGAAATTATAATTAATCAAAATGAGGATGTCACACCTAAGATACAATTTAGACGGCTAAACTGGAGGAAGGCATTAGAGTTATTTGTGTCACAAAGTACCTAATGAACTTACGCAAGATTTATAGTACTGTTCTACATGATAATAAAAAGTGGACTTTAAAGAAATAAGATGAGAGTAGCAAAATGAGAATATTGAGAAATGCATGGCCACACAAAAAAGGACAAGATACAAAATAATTATACACAGGATTGGTCTACCACTAATGAGGAAAAATAACATAAAATCAAGATGGATGGTTTGGACGCATGAGAGGAAAGACACAGGGATTTAGTTTTAACCAACTGAAGAAATTGAAGAATCACACATTTACATTTTCAAACCTACCACTGTTTTAAATTCCTTTTACATTTCACTATCTATCACATTTATTCAATCTACATGCCAAAAACAATCTACTTACAGTTTTATCTCTTTTATCTCCTCTTCATTATTCTTATCTTTTATTTATATCTTTATATTTATCTTTTACCTTTATTATATTTGTTGGAGATCACACATCGACTAGAGATTAGAGCCTTTCATAGTATATAAGTAGGTGCAAACCTCACTCCCATGAACCGGTTTTTATGGGGTTGAGTTAGGCTTAAAGTTCACTTTGTAATAATATTCTATCTCGTTATCTTTTATCTCTCAATTTTATCTTTTACTTTTATCTTCTATCTCCGTCTTTTACAGATTCTTTTATTTTTATCTCTTATTGTTTATTTTATCCTTTTATCATTTATAGTTTATTCTATCTGTATTTCTATATTTATCTCTTGTGGTTTATTTTATCTTTCTATCTTTTATGGTTTATTTTATCTTCACTTTTACTTTAATCCATTATCTTTTATTATTACTTTATCTCTTTATCTTTTAGTATTTGTTTTAATTTTAATTGAAACAAAACACAAATATTTATATTTCAAACTTAAATTAATACCCAAACAATCTTTACATAAGTATTGTGTTGTCCTCTAGAATCCGATAGCTCGACTATAAAATTCATTTCAGTACTTATATTCATGTTCTCAGGTGATGAAGATTGCTGAGAAAGAAAAGTAATGAATAAGCCAGAAACCGTTTCACAATGAGACACCAAAGCTAGTTTTATAGAAATATTGAATGAATCAGAGACAAATATAAGATATTCAATTTCCTTTTATAACTAATATCAAATCAGTCTGCACTAAATACACAATAACACACTCTAACATTGCAAAAGCAATTATCTGTGTATGGACCCCACAAACCAAATCTAAGCAACTAGACCCTAATAGTGTGTTTTCAAAGGGAATTTCACAATTTAAAAAAAAAAATATATTGAATTTGAACAATTCTCAATTCAAATTGTTGCATTTTTTAAATGTTGTTTGTAAATAGCAAACTATTAGACTAAAGGATACCAAACTCGAGAGTCTGTGTAAACTCATGGAAGCTCTATAAACTCGTAAGAATTTACTTCACATAAAAAAATATTCAATAATGTAGTAGTTAAAACAAATAAGTCTACTATACTAAAATTGTTTGTTATTTAGATGTTGATGGGGCAAGATCTCCTTTTAATAGAAGATTCACTTTTGGATATTATGTCTCCACTGATAATTACTTGGTCTTTTGGAAGAGCAAGAAACTAAATGTTGTAGCGAGATCTAGTGTAGAAGCAGAATATAGAACAGTGGCCTCGGTTACTTGTGAACTTATTTTGCTTAAATAGCTACTTAAAGAGTTGCAATTGGAGTGGTCACTCAAATGACACATATGTGACAATCAACCTGCTCTTCATAATAGCTCTAATCATGTCCTTTATGAAAGAACAAAACATATTGAGATTGATTGTCATTTTTATTTGAGAAAATATTGTATTTGTCGACATCAAGACTGAGTTTGTTAATTCAAATGATCAATTAGCAGATATTTTTACTAAATCCTTACGAAGACCTAGAATTGATTATATTTGTAATAAGCTTGGTACGTACTATTTATATGCACCAAGGGGAGTGTTAAATGTTATTGTCAATGTAATGGGCTTTGCCCATATTTTTTGTACAAATAATCTCTATATAAACATAACCCTATGTGTTTATTATGCACAAGGGGAATTAATCCTATAACTAGTTTTCTTCTATTTACACAGTTACAACCCATGTCCCCACAAGACTTCATGTAACGAACTTTTTCACCAAAACCCTAAACCCTAAATCCCTAACTCGTGCATGGGACTTATATATAATAGTGGCCCGATAGTGGGTGACCTAATAAGCCCAACAAACACTCGATAAGATAGGCTCGAAATAACTTTGATATCATATTAAGAAGTGGATTTTAAGCATAACTCAACCTTATAAAACCGGCTTGTAAGGTGAGGTTTGCACTCACTTATATACTATGAAATTCATATTAAAATAAAATAAAATAAAAGAATAGGATAAATCCCTTCGAGTACACTTGCTAATAAACTTCATTGCAGTGTGTCAATCTCCACAAACACGCAAGTTCTTCATCACTCTAATAGGTCGCTCCTAAGGAAAGTAATAAGTCCAAACGCAATGGCCAACCTTTCACTATAATACCTTATAGTTTGACTCTTCTCATCTCCATCCACTACTTCCAACACAAAAGACGTGTCTGCAACATACCCAGCTTTCGCCAGTTTCTCTCCCGGCTCCTCCAACTTCTCATATATTTCCTTGGTCTTCCCATCAGACCTATCCTCAGCAGCAAATGTATAAATCCTATTAAGAAGTGGATTTTAAGTCTAACTCAACTTTATAAAATCGGTTTATAAGGTGATGTTTTCACCCACTTAACGTGTTATGAAATGTCCTAATTTTTTAGTTGATGTAGGATCTCCAACAATTACAAAAAAAATGGTGAGAATGTAGTTGTGTAATTCTGATCAATAAAATAATTATGTATTTCCTTCCCTAGTTCAAGGTTTTGTTTGGCTAAGACAACTCAAAATTATTAAATTTTAATTTTCTTGTTTGGATACACTATTTCTACCACCGAACAAATATTTATTTCAATATTAAACAATATTTAATAATTCAAAAATATCAATTAGTGATATTTTTAAGACAAATTATCCCATTGAGATAGGGTAAACTCATACAACGATAGAGTCATCATCAGCTCAAAGTTTCACTATTATACAATAATGCATTGAACGTGCTTACTATCACTATTCTATCCACATCTTATGCTAATCCCTACCTAGGAGACTTTAAGAAATAGAATCTTTAATTGAAGCTAACTTTCGGCCAATGTTTGCCAAAAAAATTTGGTTGACGTAAACAAGGTTTTTTCATGACTGGTATTAGCATACACCATTTTTAGCCAATGTGTATCACAATTATATTGCCTCACTCAAGTCAAGTAATTTTTTCAATCTTGTAGGTTAAGACTAGATTTTTGACCGACATCAGCTGAAAAGTCTCCAACTGACATTGGCCAAAAACAATTCTATTGAAAGTTACATGAAAGTTTCTTCATCCAGTGTAAAATAAAAATCTTAACTGACTTTGAACAAAAAATAACACTAATGACCTTGATTGTGAAACCCCTGCAAATATCAAGAACAAAAATAACCCTAATAGACGACAACAAATAAAAAATCATGGATGAAATCAATTGAAAACAAAACTACAAATTGGCCAAGAAAATCCTGACTAACATTGATCAAGAATTAGGACCTGGCTTAAATCAAGAAATAAATTAATCCTAACAGTGTCAACTCAAAAGTAAGCCTTATCAACATTGTAAGAAAAACCTTGACTAAAACCAGTCAAGAAAAAATCCCACCAACATCAATTAAAAACCTTGACTAACATAGGTTAAACATTGGTCAGGAAAAATCAAACTACCGTTTAACGAGAAGTAACATCGACCTACGTTTGCTAAAAAATAACTTTGGTCAACATCGATTGAAAAAGAACCCTTACTGACTTCAACAAAAACTAACCCCAAAACAATGATAACCGAAAAATAACATGATCAACTTTGTATTGAATGAAATTGTGTCAACATCACATAAAAAATGATGTTAAGACAATGAACCCCCGACCAAAGTCAAATGAATGACATCCAGGTCAAGGTAGAATTAACAACATCCTAAACGAGATCAAACTGAGGAGCTGCAAACACGAACATTCCACACGATACAAACACTATGACACTTGCAATCTTCAAAATGCAAGACACATCAACACAAATATATATATATTGAATATTGTTTTGAATTGTTTAAATTGAAAATCAACATTTATATATTGAAAATCATTTAAAAAAACCTAGTCAAATAGAACAATTTGAACACATTGTTGCCTAAAACCAAAAGAAGTTCCATTTGTCCAGAAGTCAATGAACAACCAACCACTTGGTTTGCAAGCAATGGAAGTCCTCTCAAGAATGAAAAATGAAGAAACCTACAAGAACGATGGAAGTCAAGAACTGAGAAGAGTTGAGAGAAGTTGCAAGCAATGAATGACCCGAAAAACCACACTAGACAGAAAGAATTAGGCAAAATACTAGTGAGTACTAACCTTGACTGATTCTTATCCTAGCTCCACTAATTTCAAAACCATCTAATGTTGAACTTCAACCTAGTCCTAAAATTCAATTAGTAATAGATTTAGTACCAAAATCAGGAGCAAAGCCTGAATTTGAATCCAATATTTCACCTAGTACATTAATTGAAGATGAATCCAATGCTATAGAGATAAAGAATTGTGACTCTACTCAAGAAAGAAAAAAACCCAAAAATACGCAGAAAACTACACTCTTCTAAAGCAAAACCAAGGTTTTGACAAATATTAAGAACTTAATAAATATTCACAATACACCCTTTCTTGGCTCCTTCAAATTTTATAATATGATATTTCAAACTTTAATGACTTGGAGATACCTATTTTCCTTGAGGAAAGGGGTTAGGTCATGAATCCAACAAGCAATTGGAAATCATTTCCGTTTTGAAAGGTCGCCGAAGGGCTTTTCTCATCACCTCGGACATTAGCACTCAGTAGTGGTAGACTTTAAGTCACAAAGACATTACCTCTCAAGGACTTGAGTATAATAACGAGTGACTTGGTCTCAACTCAAATACTAAGTGTTTCTGCACACGCATATTGAAAATACTATTTGTTTGTGGCATAAAAAGGATAAAGTATCAAGCAAATATAGGTGTGCATCCACATAACAAGGAAGCATAAGAGTTATAAGAATTAGGAGGTAGAACTCACTCGAGAATATAAACAGGCTCATGCATAAAGCGTTTTAGTCCTGCTTCAAAAACATTATGAGCCATCTGCATGGATAATCCGATAAAGATATACTTATTATTACTTATCAAAACAGAGAAGGAAATATTGAATTTCTCCATTCCTTTTCAATGATACAGACCCTGATTTATGGACAAAATTAGTCTCCAAGAAGAAACCAAATCTGCCACAATCAGGGAGAAAAATCAGGAAGCAATAAATAGCCTATTACCAATGATCTTATCATAATTCAAATTTTATTAAATCTCATCCTGGACAGATGTATTGCAAAATCAATTCAAGGCATAATTAGGAAACAATTGATATAAAATTAATGACAAACTTGCAAGAGTATTTATAAAGTATTGAGCCATTTTATTAGCTAGAAGTAAAAACTTTAAAATATAGGACTCAAAAGATATTTACGTTATTTTGTTAAATCTCAATGGATCGAATGGGCAAGAAAGGCAACTCTTGGCCATTTTCCTTATTGTAAGATAATTACTTCATTTTGAGAGCCAATCACACTAACAACAAAAGGCATTTTGTTATCTAAGTATACCTACAAACGCTTGCACTTCCATATATGTAGATCAACATATTCAACCATTCCAAACACAAAATACATTTCAAGGTATACATCTAGCAGAATCATTAGTATCAAACAAGATTGTTTGTTAATAAATAATTGTACTACCTGTCTAAAATACATTTGTCAACAAAAATAAAAAGGGAATAGTATGAACCTTTGGATCCTTGTCAAGACAAAATGCCATTGTAGCGTAAGCAACATAAACATGATAAGTACAGCTTGGGGATTTTCGAGCATCCAGAAAGTACTTCCTAGCAGCTTCAACACCTTCAGTTCTTCTAAGAAAACGTATGAACTGTAGAATGAAAAAGATGTCACCTTTTTTTGCAAGAAAATTTATCAAAAAAGCATTAAAATCTGTACAAATCCCTTAACATTGTCAACTAAGGAAGCTAAAGCGGAGAGAAAAATAAAAATTTATGTTTTCTACAGACGTGATTTCCATGGATGAATGTCTATTCAGGATAAAATACAATAGAAAAAAATATATAAGCAACTGTAAACTTTCAAAGAATCAGACCAAGAATTTGAACAAGCAAAGCATTTAAATTCCTGACAATGTCATGCAGCCGTACTTTATGACTTGTTCAATGATTTTCAAAACATAATATCAGAAGACAAATTGATTAACATATATCCATGTACGAAGTATCCAACACTACTATTGAGCACTAAAAGCATAAGATGTACTTGAATATGAGCAAGTGTGGTTGCATTGACACCATCTCCCAAAAGGCTTTCATATATTTTCTTTGCAGCCTGACATAAAACAAAAAAACAAGGAAATAATTTAGTTAAAGATTTAAAAGCCAAGAAAAATAATAAACAAATAAATTTTACATCAACAAGAACAATACGAAGAATTAAACTATGTACAATGTGACTCAATCTTTGCAATGATTCATAACCTCCAATAATACTCAATGACATTAATCACTGTACGTTTTGCAACACACATACAATACCTGAATTGCGCCACGAGACTCCTCTAGCTCTGCATAAGCATATCGCAGCATTTCTGAATCTGTTCACAAATAAAATGATTGAGCAAAGATATGCAAGAAAAAAATACCATTAAAGTCTAAAGTAAGGCATGTTATTGCATAGTTAAGAGTTACATACTACCCAAAAGAAACATATAAGCCTTAATTAAGATAAAGTTTGCACCAGATATCAAGATAACTCAACACAAGAAATGTTCAGAATCCAAGGATAAGTATCAGGAAATAAATAAAAAAATCTGAATTTCATTGGTAAACATGGAATTTCACACTATAGATGACAAATTTCTTTATTGTGAGTGTATCATATCATGACTTAACTATTTTCCGACAGAAGAAAATCAAAAGAATGTTCCGAACACAAAATATAATATACATTCACTTACAAGTTACAATAACTGAAAATTCAGCAGAGCTAGCGAAAGAAAACACTACAAACCAGGGAGAGCCTTCAGAGCCCTTTGAAATACTTTGATTGCAGCATCTATGGAACCACCTTTTGCATGCCATGTAGCATAGTCATACCATATATCAGGATAATGGTACATATACATCAGACACTGAATAAAATAGCAATAGTAAGATATTTCATAAACAATAGAACAAATAAATGCAGCAAGGTATTCCATATTAGCTTCTCCAAAATCTTACTTTTAACTCATGCATATGCTAATTTTAAGAAATGGAAAAATTAATTTCATTTTTCCTTCTTGTTTTTCTCTCTATAAGTGTTTGTGAAAAAAGTTCCCTCAAATAGGCCGGGATGAACTTACTACATATGAATTTAATAAAAAGATATTGATGTCTCTTGACAGGACAATCCTTAATGGTTTGCTTCACTAATCCAGCAAATATTTTAGTATGGCAAACAAGCCAATACTATTTAAAATTGTTAGAATAGGCTTGGAAAAGGATTTATTGAAAAGCTATTTTGAGTTGTACCTAGGGTTCTAGAGGTTCCTCTCCTTGTTTACTACTCTTTTCTCGCTTCATTGTATCTCATGAGTCAAAAGTTTCTATATACATATGAGAACCTAACAGAGACTTTAGGCAACCTCTCCAAAATATATTTTCTCTCTTTCTATATTTCTCAAGTTGGTATCAGAGAGTGGTTTATCCTGCTCTACTTGTCCTTGTCTTGTTCGGTGAAGAAAACATTGACCGGCAACCGTCCACCACATTCGTTGTTTGCTTTGGTGACGACTGAATCTGGAGTCTCTCTCTGAACAATGGCCAACCCCACTGATCCTAAAGGCAGAAACTACTTTGGAACTAATTCATTTGTTTCTTGTTCTGCATAATCGCTTTTACATAATCGCTAGGGTCAACCTCACTTGTCAGATGTGTTTACTATATGTTGATGACATAGATATAAAAAAAATGATGCTTCTAGAATCTCTTAGCTAAAAGAACTTGTGTGGGTAAAACAGTTCCTCCAAGAACTAATATTTTGTGAGATTCTGCAAATGATGTATTGGGATAATCAAGCAGCTTTCCACATTGCTTCCAATCCTGTGTTGCATGAGAGGACCAAACACTAAGAAATTGACTATCATTTTACTCAAGAAAAGTTGTGCTTCAAGGAAATTTATCATAACTTTGTCAAATCCTTGAGACGACCTTGGATTGAATTTATTCGTTCCAAGTTTGGAACCTTCAATCTCCATGTTCTACCTTGAGCAGGATTGTCAAAATAGGCTAAGAATAGCCTTAGAATAGGCTTACTAAGAAGTTGTTTTGAATTGTATTTATCCCTAACTAAGGTCCTAGAGGTGTCTTGTTTTCTACTCTTTTCTCATATTCATTGAATCTTAGATTAATCTACAATTTCTATATAAATATGATAACCTAAGAGAGACTTTGTACAAGCTCTCGAATAAATTTTCTCTTATTTTTTATCAAGTAAAACTAACTAAGTTATTCTGCACAAAAAAGTAAAATTATAATATTAAAGGTGTTGCATAATCAGGAGAATTATTCCGTAATTAATACTGGTTGTGGTAACATCCACCTTCAACCTTCCTTTCCTTTAAAAAATGTGTTTCACGTTCCCAAACTATCTAATAACCTCTTATCTATTCATAAGATTACCTAAGATTTAAATCGTGCAGTGGTATTTTTTCATTCCCATTGTGTTTTCCAAGATCTTACCAAGGGGAGGACAATTGGAATTGCTAAAGAGCAGAGTGGGTTATATTACTTACAGTAGGAAGAAAATAAAAAGTGTGTTAGACTGCAGGCACACACTTCTAATCTTCAACAAGGCCCTAAATCTTGGACATCCTCTCAAATATGACTTCAACACAGACGTCTTGGTCATCCTCCTTTTATCACCCTAAAGTCCTTATTTCCTATTTTATTTACAAAATTATCGGTTGAGTCTTTTCATCGTGATGTTTGTTAGTTTGCTAAACACCATAGAACAACTTTTCTTCTGAATAATAATAGAAGTTCTAAACCTTTCGATCTTATTCATTATGTGTAGGGACCTTCACCTATCGTAATATCTCGGGTGCAAAATAGTTTGTTTCATTTATTGATGACTGTACTCGGGTTACCTGGATGTTCATCATGAAAGATAAGTATGAAGTTTTTCACTTGTTTGTAAATTTTTATTGAAGGGTTCAAACACAATTTGAAAGTCCAATTAAGAGATTGCGTTCAGATAATGGAAGAGAATATGTGAACCAAAACCTTTTCAAGTTCCTTAAGGAAAATGGAGTTGTTCATGAATTAACTTGTGTGGACACTCCTCAACAAAATGGGGTTGCTGAAAGGAAAAATCGTCATCTCCATGAGGTTACTAGAGCTTTACTCTTCCAAACGTTTGTTCCTAGATCTTATCGGGGAAGCAGTCCTAACTGCCACTTATTTGATCAATAGATTACCCTTTTGGGTTCTAGAGGGTGTTATCCATGTTCAGATTATGACCACATTCTATCCTTATATTCCCATTATGACTAGTCTTCAAAGTCGTGTCTTTGGTTGTCCTATTTTTGTCCATGTTCATAGTCCTTATTGGGGTAAGTTAGACCCTCGAGCCATCAAATGTGTCTTCATCGGTTATGCCTCCAACAAAAAGGGGTACAAATGTTATCACCCTCAAAGTCGTAAAGTCTATGTTTCTAAAGATGTCACCTTCCATGAAACAAAGTCTTTCTTTCCTAGTTCTCATCTTCAGAGGGAAAGTATTCAAGAAGCTGAGGTCCTTGAGTTATCACCTTTTCCTTTGTTGCAGGATTTCATTCTTAGGGTGAATAACAAAGACCCTGCACCAGCATCATTACCAAAGAAGAATAATGAAGACAAATACTTTGGGAAACAATATCAGCAAAGGCAACAAGAACCCGTCCTGGTCGAACAACAACTTCAATTGTCCGAACCGGAGGTAAGAACTCATACCGTAAGACTCTTGAGGACACCTTAAATACTGTTTTTGAACCTAACCTAGATGATTTACCTAATGCCTTGAGAAAAGAAAAAAAGATCTTGTGCCAAATATCCTATATCCCAATTTGTGTCCACAGAAAAACTTTCTATGCAGCACCAGAGTTTCTTTTAGCTATTGATTCTATCAGAATCCCTACATCAGTACAAGAAGCCTTAAAAGAGGAGAATTGGGTCGGGCCATGAATGAAGAAATGGGTGCATTAGAAAGGAATAAGACTTGGGAGAAAGTAAAGAGACCAAAGGAAAAGGCAGTGGGTTGTTGATGGATATACATAGTTAAGTATCAGTCTGATGGCACACTAGATCGATATAAGACAAGGATGGTTTCAAAAGGATACACTCAAACCTATGGGATCGATTATGAAGAGACTTTTGCTCCAGTGGCAAAAATGAATACAGTCAGAATTCTCCTCTCCCTGGCAACGCACTTTGGTTGGGAGATGCATCAATTTGATGTTAAAAATGTCTTCTTGCATGGAGATTCCACCTGGTTATGGTGCTATTAATGAAGGGAAATAAGGTGTGCAGACTTAAGAAGGGCCTATATGGTCTTAAACAATCACATCATGCTTGGTTTGGAAGGTTTACTCAAGCTATGGTATCTTTGGGTACCAACAAAGCCAAGGTGACCATACTCTGTTTATAAAACATTCTCAAAATAGTAAACTCATTCTACTTTTGGTCTATGTAGATGATATGATTATTGCAGGTGATGATAAGATTGAAAAACAAACTTTGAGGGAAAGACTGGCTGCTCAATTTGAGATGAAGGATCTTGGAAAGTTGAAGTACATCCTTGGGATAGAGGTTGTTTACTCTAGACAAGGCATCTTTATTTCTCAAAGGAAATACATCTTTGATCTTCTAAAAGAGACTGGTAAGTTGGGTGGTAAGACCACTAGAGTGCTAATAGAGAAAAATCATAGGATTGGGAATGATGAGGAAAACCCAAAGGTGGAGAAGACACAATATCAAAGACTTGTGGAAAAACTCATTTATCTATCACATAGTAGGCCAAACATAGCCTATGCAGTCAGTGTGGCTAGCCAATTTATGCATAATCCAAGAGAAAGACACTTGCAGGCAGTAAATAGAATTATTCAGTACTTAAAAGCCTCTCCAGGGAAAGGATTGTTATTCAAAAAAGGAGAAAACTTATCCATGAAAGTATATATGGATGCTGACTATGCAGGATCAATTGTTGATAGGAGATCCACTATAGGCTATTGCATGTTCTTGGGTGGAAATCTGGAGACATGGAGGAGCAAGAAACAAAATGTAGTTGCAATATCCAGTGCAAAGGCAGAATTTAAAGTCATGGCTCAAGGGGTTTGTGAACTATTATGGATGAAGATCATACTTGATGACCTCAAAATAAAATATGAAGCTCCTATGAGTTTGGCAAGTGATAATACGTCTGCCATCAATATTGCACACAATCCAGTACAACATGATCGAACAAAGCATGTAGAGATAGACCGACACTTCATTAAGGAGAAGTTGGATAATGGTCTTATAGTCACCGAGTAGTAGTACATCCCTTCAAGACTCCAATTGGCAAATATCTTTACTAAGGGACTTCCCACAAAACAATTCAAAGATCTTACTTGCAAGCTGGGAATGATAGATATACATTCACCAGCTTGGGGGAGTGTTGCATAATCAGGAGAATTATTCCGTAATTAAGTGTAGATTTCATTCTCTATTTATTAGGACAGATTTGATATCTTTTAGTTATTTGATTTGATTTGTATAGCTTTAATTAACTATTATTTCTTTCCTTAATTAGGTCGTAAATAGTGTATAAATTCAAATATAATCACAATTGTAAACACATCTCAAAAATACAATCCATCTATTTCTTTCAACTAAAGGATAAGAAATTAAAAAACAATAAAATATATTTCCTGATACCTGCTCATAAGTAAATATAATTCGTTTGTTGGAGGAAGCGGTATCTATTCTCTGTGGATTTCCTCTGAAATAAAAATAACGATTAAGTTAGATAGAAAATACTAATTAAGCATCATAACATATACCAAGAAGAGGATATAAAGACATAATGACCAAAGGCACTATATCCATGTTGCCGTCATTCCAAATCATAAGTTTGGCCAAAGATGACACCTAGAAGCTTATAACATTTAAATCCTAAATGGAGTCTAAAGAATGGTTTTACATCTTTATTTTATAACAAATGCATTTAAAACTTTTGATCAAGAGAATAGAAATGAAATATTTAGTTAACATACAAGACCATTCTAGAAGCCCCACTTAACAAGTTAAGCTTTATGATCGTTGGCATGATATTAGAGCCTTTTTTTATCTTTGGCATGATATTTGTCTCGGCACAAGTGCGTCGTGAGTTGTTAGAAATTGTAGGAAGATTCTAGAGATCTCTATATATAGAGGTTGATATAATGTTTCAAATAATTCAATTGAATAAAAAAATCTTCTTTCATTAAGATTAATCCTTTCAAGTCACATGTGGCAACATACTCATCATGAGGCAAGCATAAAAGACTAAAGCATAAAAAAGTACTGCATCAATAGCCTTCTTTACATTTGGAGCACATTAAGTAGCATACTCGAGGCAAGCATACAGGGGTAAAGTCATAAAAAAAGTAATGTAGTTCTCAAGTTCCTTCTTCATATCTAAAGCTCATTAACATCATGTAAGGCAACATGAATTTGCCCAAGACAATAGACATGGGTCATCAAATCGTCGTGGAGCAAACAATGTCAAAATTTCTTGGCATACACTATAAAGACATTGGGTGTCATCGGTATAGAAGGCATGAGCCTCACTCCAAACTAATGCACATGTCTTATGAGGAAGGAAAATAAGTTTGAATGAGTTGTGGATAGTGCATTTGAAACATAGCACCATTGAACATTAATCTATATCCATTGTTAACATTCATCTGCTGGTATGGATTCATCATAGGTGGTGAGATGGGATTTGTGAGCTATTCAGTTACAGTTGTGTTTCCCGTCTATTAACCCATACATACACTCTCTTAACCACTGGTCTACTATCATAATTACAATATGAATTATACGTTACAACAACAAAAAGTTTTATGCACATCACATGTTTCTCCTACATTCGTATAGGTGTAATCATACAAGTATGAGCATGCACAAAGGAAAAACTGTAACAAATCATTTACAATGAAAATTTCAATAGACAAAACAAAAGAAATAATTTTCTTATATAGTGATTATGTAAGTTGAAAGAAAAAGATTGAATGTATTTCTGAATGTCTATACAAATGTGATTAGAGTCTAAATTTATAGACTATTTACAACCTAATTAAGGAAAGAAATAATAGGCAATTGAAGCATGAAATAATAGGTAATTAAAGCTATATCAATCAAATCTAATCTCCAAAAGATATTAAATCTCTCCTAATAAATAGAAAACAGAAACTGCACTAATTATGGAATAATTATCTCCTAATTATGCAACAGTATAAATTCAATACTTTGTCTAAATTGCTTCTTCAGTTTGATCAAATATCAGGCGGCAAAGATCTAATAAAAAAAAATTATCAGTGAAAATGCACATTAAATAGAAAGCAATCAAGCGGCAAAGATCTAATAAAAAAATTTATCAGTGAAAATGCAGATTAAATAAAAGCAAATTGCTGCAAAAGAAACCCTAAATCCTAGATAAATTCAGTACTTTGCCTCAATCTCTTCATCAGTTTGATCTAATAAAAAAAATTAGTGAAAATGTTTATATAATACAAGCCAATTGCTGAAAAAGAAAAAAAAAAACATGCTTCTTACTTTTCAAAAGATAAAAGCCTCTTCCATGCAATCCACTGCATTTCTTCCTGTCAGAAGTAACTCAGAATTAAAACTAATCATGATTTTAGACACATAACAAGCATAGATCATGTATGTAGCTTCACTTAACACCTTGTTTTAGAATAGTTAGTTCATGGAATGATCTAAGATACTTTCTAACCAAGTGGTCTAGAACTAAATCCTTATCACCTCTGTTCTTCGAAATAAAATTGAATTTCAGCACAAGACAGGCCTATATGTCAATGATTGAAACTCAAACACACCCAACTACTGCAGACAGGACCATGAAATCAATATCAAAAGACAAAAAGAACATCAAGTTGCTATTTTATCAACATTTCAAAAGGCAAAGCCCTCTTTCCTATACTTTCATCACCCAAATTACATATTTTAGAGATCCATAGTTGCATGCTTTAATATGGGAAATTATCCTAGTTGAAAGAAAAAGATTGTATGTATTTCTGAATGTTTTTACAAATGTGAAAGTCTGAATTTATAGGTTATTTACAAACCTAATTAAGAAAATAAATAATAGGTAATTAAAGCTAAACAAAATCACCTCAAATCTCCAAAAGATATCAAATTTGTCCCAATAAATAGAAAACAGAATCTGCACTAATTATGGAATAATTATTTCCTTAATTACGCAACAATCCTGCAACAATTATTGCTGATAAGAAAAAGAAAGTTACCTTGTAGGATCCACTTGGTGGTACAGCAAGCATATTCCAATCAATTTCATCAACATACTTCTTCCTCTCCCGGTAAACTGCCCTAGCACTATTATATTTGGGTTGATATTCAGATATTAGTCCTTTAGCCTGCAGAACACCTCATCAAATTGCATGCAACCAAAGAAGAACTAAAGACTAATTAATACAAATTAGCAGAGCAAGCATTTTACCATAATCAATATCTTACCAACTGACGACTAACAGAATTTTCAAAGTTTTCATAGTCCTTCCAAAGTTGTTCAATGTGATGTGTAGGAGTAACAATAGCCTTCTGATAGACTTTCCTCACAGTAGTCATCCGGTGTGACTCTTCTTGACCGTTTATAGCCTGAAAGAGATCATTGAATTTGACCCCAAAATATATAAAATAATACCTAATTATGCACCAAGAATTGCAGAAAACACAAAAGGTTAACCAAACAAACCGGCAATGATTTTAGAAAGGCTATGTACTCCATCCACACCGGACCAGATGCTATGTCTGCTCCTGTTATCACATCATTAAGTGTCAAGGTATATATGTATATATATAAAGAATAGATACATTTATTCATACATATATATAACAGACATCCTCCCCTTTCCCTCGAAATTAACAAATAACATCAACTGAAAATAGTGAATTTTAGCATTAATAGTGAGTTCTGGCAAAAAATTTAGTAGCAGAAGGCTTTCAAACATAAAATATAAGTGAAATCTAAGTCAGAAGGTTAAGCATTAACTAGGACACAACTATTTATATAAGAAATTGGCTTCAACTAGACTAAAGAATTTAAAATTTCTAGTGAATAGATCTACCAAATGGTTCATCAAATTACACAAGAAATTTACAATTATAGTATTCTTATTAAGAAAAATTATAAAATTAACAATAATTTCTTAAAATTCAAAATTTATGCAATTCCCCAATAGCCCCATGCCTACATCAGACCAGTTAAACTTCAATCAATCTTTTAAGATTCATATTTTCTTTTACTTTGAACTCTGCAATAAATAGGATTTCAGACATGCACCGATCAGTAAAAACACAAAAGCCACTGACATATTCAACAATACATTTAACATTCAAAAGCAGCAACAAAGCCTTATCTGATAAGGTGGAATATGCAACACAGATTTGTCATTGCCAATAGGCTCTGACATGAACCAATCAACTCATATTAAAGTCGTTACTCTAAACAACAAGAAGCCTTTTTATGTACTATTCTTCACATGTAGTCATGTGTCTTTCGAGAGCTTATGGCACATGTCTTCTGAGTTTATATATCAAATCAATATTTTTCCCCTTAATTATCTATTCAACCAAGAAAGATTTTTAGTTTCCTTAATACTCAAATTTCTTTCAGTCAACATTAAAATGAAATATTTGCACACAAAAAATAATACACTTGTACAGATGAGAGAACTGAAAGAAATAGTGTATTCAACCTACAATGTTGGACTTTTATTGATGCATATATAGGATACAAAGAAAAGGCAAGGCATCCCTAACCCTAATGTTGGGTACACAAGAAAAATAATCAACAATAACATTATATTCCAACACTTCCCCTCAAACTCAGCATATAGATCATATGCATTGGAACATATAAATTGAATCTTAGGTCCTCTTACAGATTTAATTAGAATGTTTGCAAGTTGCTCATTAGAGCTAACAAACTCAATAATAAGATCCTTGGACAGCAGCTTCCCTCTAACAAAATGCTAATCAATATCTATATGTTTAGTTCTCTCATGAAACACCATATTGAAGGCAACATGAAGAGCTGCCTGGTTGTCACAATACAACTTCATTTGCTCATTTTCACAAAATTTCAACTCTTGAAGGAGTTGCTTATTCCACACATGTTCACATGTAGAGGGCCATAGATTGATATTCAACTTTTGCACTAGATCGAGCAATTACACTTTATTTCTTACTTTTCCAAGATACAAGGTTCCCTTCAACTAATAGACAATATCTTGTGGTAGATCTCCGATCAATGGGACAATTAGCCCATTCTACATCACAATACCCTAAGACTTGAGTACTTCACTTGTTCTCATATAACATTCCATGTCCCGAGTTCCCTTTTACAACTTTGAGAATGTGAATCACAACATGCCAGTGATCAATGTGGGGATTTGCATAAATTGACTCACAACTCCCATTGAATAAGAAAGATCAAGTCTTGTTATAGTAAGATAGTTTTCCAACCAACCTTCTATATCTCTCTGGATTTGAGAAAAGTTTACCTTGGTCTCTCATTAACTTATGATTTGAGTCCATAGGACTATCAATAGGCTTGCAATTTTCCATGCATGGCTCCTCCAAAATATCAAGAACATATTTCTTTGTGAAATGATAACACCTTTTTCTGATTGTGTGACTTAAATACCAAGGAAATCTTTTAGATAGCCCATATCTTTGGTCTGAAAGTGATTGAATAAATGCTTTTTTAATTGACTAATTCTAAGGATATCATTTACTATAATGACAATATCCTCAACATAGACCATAAGACAAACACACTTTCCATAAGAAGTACAATGATCTGCCTCACTCTATTTCAATCCAAAAATCTGCACAGTATGACTAGATTTACCAAACTAGGCTTGAGGTGATTGCTTCAAGTCATAGAGAGACCGATGTAATTTACAAACTAAACCAGACTCCCCCTAAGCAACAAATCCAAGAGGTTGCTCCATGTAAATCTCCCCCTCCATATCACCTTGAAGAAAGGCATTCTTAATGTTAAGCTAGTGTAGAGGCCAGTGGCAAATGGAGCCATAGCAAGAAAAACACGAACATTATTGATCTTAGACACAAGAGAAAAAGTATCACAACAGTTTGAGACCATAAATCTAAGTGTATCCCTAGGTTACTAGACAAGCTTTGAGACGATCTACTTCACTAGTATGACCTACCTAAACAACATAAACCCATCTACAACCCACAAGCTTTGTACCAGGAGGAAGAGGTACAAGCTCCCAAGTACCACTTTGTTCTAGTGCATGCATTTCATCAATCACCCCTTGTCACCATCCAGTGTAATCAAGTGCCTTCTTTGTGAACACAAGAATAATATTGTTAGGAACAATAATGGTGGACAGGGAGAAAACACAAGAGGAATACGGAAGAGACAAACGATTACAAGTAGAGCAAATAGATTTTCTAAGAGCATCAAACCAAATATGATCACAATCAAGAGAAGGTGATGAGGATGAAGGATCAATGGTATGGGAATCTAGTGGTGGAGGATCTAAGTCACGGGTATCTTCAAGCAAGGATGGAGTGATTTGTGCCCGACGCTGGTATGAGATGAGGTGTTGGAAGAATGTCATCTACACTATGACCTTATGTTTGAGAGGAAGAAGAAATAATCAATGGATCACAGAAAGGACCACTAAAAAGAGGAAGAATATCCCAAGAAGACACACTTAACGGCCTTTGCAGAAAGCTTATCAAGACTTGGAGAGACATTATGAACAAAAACAAGTATACCCAAACATACGGGGAGAGACATCATATAGCGGTTCATTTAGAAAAATTATAGAGTGAGGAACATTATTTTCAATAGAGGCACAAGGCATCCTATTGATTAGGAAAAATGCAGGGAAAACTGCATCTCGCCAATTATGAACAAGAACATCAGTGTTCAACATTAGAAAGCATGCAAGTTCAACATTAGTATTCCCTCGGACGATAAGAATGAAGAAAACGCACCATAAAAATATTCTTTAACATTATTAATTGAGAGAATTTTAATTGTCTTCCCAAATTGGATTTTAATTCCATTGAAGAAAGACATAAATATGAATAATAATTTCATATTTGTCTTTCATTAAATAAACCCAAGTACATCAAGAGAATTCATCAAAAAGGCTACAAAATAATTTAAACCAAAAGAATGAGACGACTTGTCCCCAAATATCATAATGAATATTAGAAAGAAAACAAAATTACATCATGTTTCAGACTCTTTAAGAAAAGAAGACCTAACATGTTTTCCTAACTGACAAGATTCACAATCGAAAGCTTGAATGTGTTTGAAACTAGGAATCATGATCTTCAATTTTGACAAACTTGGGTGACCTAAACAATCATGCAAAAGTTTTGGGGCTAGAGTTGCAAAACAAGATATTGAAAGACTCACGTTTTAAATAATAAAGACCACGTGAATCATGTCCTTCTCCAATCAAACGACCCATATCATGTTCCTTTATAACAAAGGAATTAGTAGTACAGGTCACAAAATAGCTTAAAGAAAGAGTCACTTGACTCAAAGAAATTAAATTGTAAGGACAATGAGGAACTAACAAGACAGAATTTAAATTTAGAGAAGGAGATAAAGAAACTTAGCCAACTCCTTGAGATGCCTCTTTGGATCCACTGGCAACAATAACAAGATGAGGAAATTTTCGGTAAGAAATAGAAGAAAATGAAGATATGGTATGAGGCACCTGAATCAAGAATCCATGGATTATGACCCTCCACAGATTGAGAAAAGCATGCAATTGACACACTTAGCATTGAATACGGTTGACCTTGATTGATTGATTTCTCAAACTTTTACCTCAAAAATTCTTGGTACTCTATCAAAATGTTTAGATTATGATTTTTCAGATTTAGACACATGAGTAGCTTTATGTTGCATAATCAGGAGAATTATGTTATAATTAAGTGCAGATTCCATTTTATATTTATTAGGACAGATTTGTTAGTGATTTGATTTTATTTGATTTGTACAGCTTTAAACACTCATTATTT
>Ga0123342_1004769_pt1 | contig 20362 bp, 8 predicted proteins | sample Turbeawhitnodule_FD_89960 | JGI IMG/M metagenome (GOLD analysis project Ga0123342, IMG submission 89960) | Root nodule microbial communities of legume samples collected from Mexico - Turtle bean Mexico white nodule | ecosystem: Host-associated > Plants > Roots > Nodule | place: Mexico: Nepantla... | reverse complement strand
TTGTTAAGATTTGATAACAAACTACATCTTTGAATAAATTCAGAAAAACAGATTTGACAATTAAGAATCTTTGACAAAGTTTTTCTAAAGAGTTTTTCAAAGTGCTGAGATTGCTAAGAGTTTTGTGATTTGATCAAAGTGTTGGAATAGGATTCTGCTTGTATTGATTTCAGATTATCTTCTGTAACAAGTGTAATCTTTGTACTCTGTTGAACAATTTCGTTTATGTGTTTGTTGAGATTGGCTGTATGTTCTTGAGGTGTTCAATATCAACAATCTTGGTATTCGCCAAGGAGAGTGTGTTTCTTGAGGTGTTCAAGGTCATTCTCTTGGTTGTGGTGTAAGTGATCAAGTGGTGATTGCTTAGTGGATTTCCTCAGGGTTCTAAGAAGACTGGATGTAGCTCTGGATTTGGAGTGAACCAGTATAAACGACTGTGTACAAATTTCTTTATCCCTATCTCTTTAAATTCAGTTTTGTCAATTAATAACTGGTATAAACAACTGATTGTTTCGGTAAAACAACCGATTGTTTTTCCAGTATTGTGCTTTTGCTTTATGTTTTAAAAAACTGAATTCTTAATCAAGGTTTCCTTGAAGTATTTTTCATTCTAAGCTCAAAAGTTTACTAAAATCTTTCTTAAACAATTCACCCCCCTCTCGTTTAAGGCCATATATTCTAACATTTCCAATAAAACTCTTGCCCATTATCGGTTCTTGTAACTTTTATATTTTTACCAAATTGATTTTGAACAAAATCAACAAACTCATTAACAAATTTCTGGTTTCAAATTTATTCTTCATAAGATGTGCCCAAGTGAATCTTGTAAAACCATCAACCATAGTAAGAAAGTACATGTATAGACTAAACACTAAAGGGACCCTAAATGTCAACATAAACGATATCGAAAGCTTCTTTACATATACTATTGCTTAAAGGAAAAGGAAGTTTGTGTTGTTTAGCCAAAGGACAAGGAGTATAGACATTGTTTTTATCAAAATGTATATCATCATATTCCTTACTCAAACACTCAAGAACTTTGCTTAACGGGTGGTAAAGTCTGCAGTGCCACACGTCAATGTTATTAATATGCTCAAACAGATTCTCGATTTGCATAGACAAAACAAATTTTGCCTTTGATGTACATTGAATCTGATACAGACCATTATGAATACTAACTTGTCCAATTATCCTGTATGTACTCATTTCCTGTATATCACATGTATCACTAGAGAAAGTTAACTGGTAGTTTAAAGAAGATGTAAGACTATGTACAAAAAGAATGTTAAGAGTAAATTTTGGTATGTAGAAAACATTGTGTATCATGAATTATTTTGACAAAAACACAGTTCCTGCATGTCTTGCTATAACATAAGTATTATTAGGTAATCGTATTCTTATTGACTTTTATCTCGTGATGACTTAGGAAAAGAGTATTATCACATGAAACATGGTATGTGACACCAGTGTCCAAGATCCAATAGTTTGTGTAAACTTTACCTTTCTCAAAAGTTTGAACAGAGGATTCATTACCTTTCTCAAAAGTTTGAATGGAGGATTCACCATTTGATTTCTCTTTGTCATTGGAGAATTGCAAAATATAAACTATTTTCCGCACTTGTTCAGTGCTCAACAAATTCACTATTTGATCATTAGTATACTTATCTTGAGGCAATTTATTTTTAGTAACTTCTTCCACCCTTTCCACAACGTAAACGACATAATTGTTCCTTTGTTGTTTCATCCATAGTGGAAACCCATGCTTGGAATATAATTCATTTGTTGCATGATTCTCTTTATTGCAATATGAACATTGTTTACCACAGTTTATACCTCTCCCTCTTCCATAATTCTTCCATCCAGTATTATCACCATTTATGTGATTGGGCTTTTGCATTTGTTGGCTTGCGTTATTGATCAAAACCTTTGTTTCTCGATGCTTCATGAAATTGTTTCTCATGTCTTTCTTGCTGTAAAATTAAAGAGAAAACATAATTTATGTTAGGAAGTGGTTCAAGAAGAAAAATCAACGTCTTTACATTGTTATACACTTCACCAAGGCCCTTCAGAAAACACATGACTCTTTCTGATTCTCTTCGTTCAAGAATGACTTTGGAAAGTTTGCAAGAACATTTGTTACTACATGTGCAAACAAGTATGGGTCGCAAAGAATCTAGTTCTTCCCACAAAATCTTGGATTCAGTGTAGTATTCCGTGTTATGCTTCTTTCACCCTGTTTGATTGAATTCAGACTAATTATCACTAAGTAGTATTTAATGTCACTACTAATTAATTTTGAGTAATACATTTCATTCATATTATATGCATAATTATTTCCCACTTAAAAAATACAGGTGATTCACCTTATCTTGTGTTTTTTTTTTATCTTTCCGTGTGACAATTCAACCACTTAAATAAAAACTATAAATAAAACCCAAAACTAAAGTGATCCATGTGAATCACATCACGTGAAGAATACATGACAAAAAATAACATCATTTATGGTAAAAACACTAACTCGGGTCATGTACATATTTGTATGTTCATGCGAGTTGTTCCATAATAGCAATCAATGGACAAATTCTTCTAATTTTGAGGGAGAACATTCTCTATGATCTCATCCAAAAAAAAAAAAGGTGTTAGTGAGACTCTCTCATAGTCAGGGAAGTGTGAGTGAAATTATGGTATTGTGAATCAATCTTCTTATTAAATACTGACTTCCACTATAGGTATGTGTTGAGGCAGAGAGGCTAGAATTGGTCATGAATAAGTTTGCATTTTCATATTTTCCTAGTGATCTTCCATGCTGAAAACTGGTAAAGTGTTATGATTTTATTTCAACCTCTCTCTTACTTTGGAGTTTTCTAGTCTTAAGGCATCCATCTCCTCCATGTTTCTCTTCCTCAATTCAACTAACTTACTTTTTCATGAATTCATCTGCAACATCACTTACATGATTTTTTTGTGTACCTTGAAAGATAAGAGTCATATAGCAAAATAAATGTTCAACATATTAAAGATAAAAAAATATATAAAAAACTTTTCATTTTTTTCAAATTATGAAAGTTCATGAAAAACTCAAGTTAATTATTTAAACAACAAAATTCACAAAATATTAATAAGAAAATTATAACAAGAGAAGTAGAAAATAAAATTAAGACAGATACTATATTATATACAGTGACATACGAACAAGAACATGCACGGATCAAGGAAAAAAATAGTAAATTTAACGTAACAAGACAAGAATGAGAACAATTATAAAAGAAAGACAATGGAAAATATTGAAAAAGAGAATGGATTGGAGAAAGTTTGTCACACTCATTTTTAATACCACATGGTATGAAATAGTTCAACTTGACATGTAAATTACATCAAACATTTAAACATTTGTACGAGAATAAAAATGTCTTTACAAGATTAATATCTTTTGTGTTATGTGATATGTACTATTTTTTCTCCTTCTTATCTAATATATTTTGTCTAACATTTATCTGATATATAAGTGTGTCTTTAGAAATATTTTTAGTCTTTATATTAATTGATAAATAAATACAATAATAAACACGAATTGAAATCGAACCTATTTTTAATAATTTAATAAAATTTTATCTAAACTACTTAGATTAAGGGTCCAAATTATTTTAATGCTTAATCATCTCATTATTTATCATGTATTATTTTATAAAACTTAAATAATAATAAAATAATAATGTTCCTGTACAAATAATTATAATTCGTAAAAAAGTTATGTTACTCAGTTAAAATACAAAAGAGGATAAAGAGTTTTTAAAATTTCACATTCACTACATAAAGAACATTCACAATATATAAAATAAAAACCTTATAAACCATTGAGTTACATTTAAAATATGTTTTTTAATAAAATTTCATTATCAAATAGTAATTTAAGAAATTAAAATCATATAATCGTAATAGCAAACAAAAAAGAGTAATGATTTTTTTTAGCAGGTATTGATTGAAGACTAGTTAATTGTGAATTTACCTTTAATTGCGAATTAAAAGGTGTTGTTGACGCGTAGCTTTAATGCAGACTTCTTCTATACTTTTATTATTATTTCTCTAAAACAACGTTCCTCCATTCAAGGACACGATGCTTCAGCCGATACGTTGTGGGCACCACTTTCCATCTACCATTCATTTTCCCTACACACTTTTATTTCTTCGCTTCATACAAAAAACAACAACAACATTAAGATACACGTAAGACACAAAACGACAACCTCGGAGATTGGAGAACTCATTTTGATCGACCTAGTCTTCTTCTTAATTCATTTCTAAACAACCAACTTATTCAAAATTTGTTCTCGTCAAAAACACGATCAACATTCAAATCTCGTGTTTTCTTTTCCCATTCTTTTTTTTAAGTTAGGCAAAGGAATTTCGAATCATAGTTGCGAATAGTTTATTAAAGCTAAATTAATCAGAATTGAAATGGAAGTAGCTGTAATGTTGCCAAAGGAAGCCATAATGAGATGCCACCATCCATTCTGAATCCAATAAAGTATACTTAATTCACATTCATATATTCTCAAAAAATAAATATGAATTAGAAGATTCCTCGTTATACACTCATTATTATGTAATTTCTTAATCAATTCTTTATCAATTTTACTAAGTTACATTCTTTTATAATATCTTAATGTATTTTTTTTTATAGATTTTGCTGGATTAATGTTTTTATTATAGACTTATTTATAACATTAAAAAATAAACTTTAAATTTAACTGAAATTTATAAATCTGGTTCATAAGGTAAAGGTATCTACTCACTTACACCGAGACTTGTTGGACTATGTGTATTTATGGGTAGTTCAACGGATGAAGGTCAACAAATTTTTGTTGGGATAAATTCTAAGTGACTCTGATAATATTTTAAAAAATAAACTTTAAGTTTAACTCAACTTTACAAAAATTAGCTAGTTGATAAAAAAAATAAAAATTAGCTGAAATTTGCATCAATTAATATATTATGCAATATTTTTATCTCTAGTAGATGTGAGATCTCTATTATATAATAGTGTATTTTTTTGTAATTTTACTTTTTACATTATTTTTTAAAATGAACTCATATCTTTTTTAATATTTTGTTTAATTATTAGTAAAAATATATTTTTAAAATGGGAAATAATATTATGTAAATATATTCCAATAAAAAAGTTTGAATACTTATATTTTAATCTTATGACTTTATTTTATATTATGACTCTAGTAACAAAAATCTTCGCGTAAGAAGTTTTTTTAATTGGCTTCATGTTTTGTTTTTGACATATAATATTATTAATATTTGTTATTTTTTTAATACTCATACGATTTCTTTAATTATTGATAATATTTGGTATAGGATTTTTTATTTTTTATTTTTTTAAATTCATGCACCTAAATGCCCCCTTGTTGCTTTAGGAGGGACACATTTTGATTGCTTCTACGCCACTTCCTTTGATTCACTCTACATAGTGCAAGGTCGCATCTTGTGTGGACGGTGCCAAGGAATGTTACCTTTTTTCTCTTTTTCTGGTTCTTGATGAATAAGGAATAAAGGAATCTCACATTTATTATTTTTGTTCAAGAGGTGACATTGCTTTCAAAAGAAATCAATTTACACTACCAAATATTAAAAAAAGTTAGCAAAAAATATCTACTTATCAAATGTGCTAATAAGAGTTGTAATTACAAGACAAATTAATTTAAGATCATTATACTATTACGTGAAATCTCAAGTTACCATCTATCAATTATCATTAACATATATATAGACAATTGAACAACTTTTAGTTTAAAGATGCATATGAAGATCACATATCGCTACTAAGCAGATGAATAGGTAGTTATTTCACCTCAAAAATGGGGAATTTAATTAATAGTTTGTTTAGTTTCTTTTAAATATATTTTTGGTCTCCAAAATACAATTTTAATTTATTTTTGGTTTCTAAACTATTATTGTATATTTTTTTTGTTGATGAGATAAATAACTTTTAGTAGATCTAATGTATAAATATTCATATATTAATATTAACTATTATATGTTTAGTTGAATAATGAACTCCTCTTTTGATTTTGTTTATATTTATGATTCTATTTTGATACTATCGCTGAGGATTTTACTATGTAGCTTAATTTTTTATTGTAAATATTTAAATTATGTGATATAAATATATGTTGAATGTATGATTGAATAATAAATATATAATTTATATGTTTTTGTAATACTCAATTCATAATACATCTTGTATTGATAACTTTGACAAAACGTCCTTAGCTATGACTATTTTGTTTCAACAACTAAAAAAAGGAAATACATTAATGTGTTATTATTATTTTTTAATTCTATTTTTTAACCATCTTCACACTCAAGTTTACGCCACAAAACTATTTTCTTACGGATTAATAAACTTAATTAAATTTAAATATGTTTTGATTCCTAATAAAAGTTACTCTGACTTTTGATCCCACACTTTTTTTTTTCTTTTAATTTTAATCCTTATTTTTTAAAAAATAAAAAAAATCAATGACCAAAATATTTTTGTTACGGGACCTAAAGTCAAGCAAGTTTTTGTTCTAGAAACAAAAGTAAAACATGACTATTTTCAAGGACGAAAACGTGTTTAAGTAATTTCATTTTGTTTAATTAATTTTATAAAAATATTTTTTATTACCCTTGATTATATTTATCGGAGGTAATGTTTAAGTTTAAAATTACAAATATTTTTAGAATAATAATGTTAAATAAGGTTGCGTTAGTTAAATTAAAATTAATTATAAAATATATTAGAGAAATTTAAATTAATAATAGTATTTGAAAAGTAAAAAATCATTTCACTAATATTAGCGATAATTTTATGATTTTTTTTTATATAAAATAAATTTAATATTATTAATCAAGCTAACTAATATTTATTGTGAATTAAATAATTTGGTCTTACAAAAAAAGGAACTTATAAAGTATCAAATATTTACTCATCTCTCACAAAATGTATATCATATTTGTTGGGTTATTGAAAACATGTTATACTGTTCGACAATAGTTTTGTTAAATTACGAGTAATGTCATTAAATATTTTAATTTTATGAACTTAATTACTGTTAATGATATCAACAAACTTAGTATTTATTAATTCATAGTAGACATAAATTTTATTACAATTATTTTAAGAAAACACATTAATAAGATTTCTAATTAATTAATAGTATTTTTACATTGATATATATCCACTAATTAAACTCTGAAACCAGATCCCCAATCGCCGTGGGGGAAGATCCGTTTAGTTAACTGTAACAAACTTCTTCGCTGTCAGAAGAGAATGTAGCGTAGGTAATAGGTTCATATTGCACCGCACGACCGTTAGGAACGCCGTCTTAGTCAACGGTGGGTCCACGTCACGTACACGGCAGACCCAGTCAGCATATGATTTAGCATTAGCCACGAACGCGATTTTGCAGTCTCAACAGAATATACGGATAACGGGTAAGAGATGCTTATCCATGCTGAGTTGGAAATGGCCTAATCCTTTTTAATCCTCAATTAAGAGTTATCAAATTATTTTAATTCTTGTGATTTTCGTTAGCAATTATTTGTCTTAATTCCATAATTAATTGTTATAAATAAAGCTGTATTTTAAAACAAATAAATTACAAGTAATAATTAAAGTTAACTATGTCTAAATTTTAATTTATTTATTGACTATTTAATACATAGATAACGCTATGTTACGAGTTATATTAGTTTTTAGACGGATCAAGTTGGAGCAGTTTTGTATATCTCAAAATATAAAAGTGTGAGATTAGTAAATTTAAATCCCACGTTGTTTCTAATTTAAGAACGCGAAAATCTAAGCTTCTGATTAATCTGGATAATGTAAGCAATGATGGTTAATATAATTAACAGAACTCTTAAATTTTAATTATTCTTTTTTTTTTCTTTTGTTTTTTGTTTGAATTTTATGACAGAATTATTCTTTTGGGCACCTTACCAAACAGATATTCGTTGATTCTTTCTCCTTATTTTTTTTATTTAATTTATTTTTTCTTGTTTTCAATATTTGATTGTGAAAAGTTGAAGTGGCTGTGTGTCTGTGAAACAGCAAAGAGAGCGGGAACGCGTTGCGTAGACCTCACATCCTCCTCCTCCTCTACATAAGCGCCCTCGCATCCCATTCTTTGCACACTCAACAAGCATTCACCGTTCTCACACTTCTTCGTCTTTTTCTCCAGATCTATTTTCCGTTCACAGCCTTCATTTCCTTCGTTTTTCTCTTCACCTCCTTCACTTCTCGGTGAGTTCCCGTTCTCCCTTTTTCCACACTTCCACCACTAGGGTTTCACTGTCGTTTACCAGCTTCTGTTGCTGCTGAAATCTTTTATTTTCTAAATAAGTTCTTAATTCGTTAGGGTTCTCAATAGCTGCTAGAAGCACGGTTTCGTAAAGTCCACGTTTCTGAGTAGCTTCTGCTTGGTTGGTATTTTTTTTTTCGAAGAATGATTTGTGAAGTAATTTGTACGGTTTCGAATGCCTCAGATCTGTGGCCGTTTTGGTTTTCCCTGCCGGCGTGTGTTGTTCATGCTCTGCCGTTTAGCTTGTAACGGCAGGGAAAAGCAAAATGGCTTCTGAATCGGAAAATGCCAAGTGTGTTTGTTATGGAAAAACGTTTTTTTTTTTTCACTGAGGTGTTGAAATGAAACCGTGATGAACGCCGGCTTTGGACGAACTGATTTCTTTTTTTTTTTTTGTTTTGCCGGTGAGATTGGAAATGGGAAAACTAGTTGTCTCTAAATATCACATTTGAAATAAAAAAGTATGCTTTGCTAATTCTCGCCGTAGTTAACGCGTGAAATGGTTTGATTGTTGACTTTTTATGGTGTTAATTTTCGGAGTCTGCTCTCGGGGTGTTTCTTGAAATGTCAAAGGTCAAATTTGGGTTTTTAATGGTTGGTAAGTTATGTAAAAATACTATGTAATGCAAAATATAATGTTTATTATCTCGTTCCAGGCTGAAGAAATGGCTCCACCAATTGAGACCCCAAACAAGGTTTCCGCCTACCAGCACACCCCACACCCTCCTCTTAATGAGAGGATTCTTTCATCCTTGACCCGGAGGACTGTTGCTGCACATCCATGGCATGATCTTGAGATAGGTAAGCAATATTGTTCAAAAATTGTAAACTTGTTACATGATTGTGGTTTGATCCTAATGCATTGCTCCTTTGCTTTTATTCTCTGTACTAACTGTTTTCCCCACAATGCAGGACCCGAAGCTCCAAAGATCTTCAACTGTGTAAGTATATGAACTAAAATACTTACAATCCTAAACATTAAAGAAATTTTTATGATTACTTAGCTGGGATTTGGTGTACTAATGGATGTAATGCACAGATATAATATGCATGCTTGTTTATTGAGACCAAATGACCATTCCCAAAGATGTGGGAAACAATGCTTGCTCTGTGTGTGTGTGTAAATTGGAATTCAAATAGGTATCAAGTACCCAAGTATTGGTGGTTTGTAGACTGATGGTTGAACAGGAAACATATTGGATAATTCCGATTCTGTTTCCATCTCGGCTTTATGCAATTAGTCTGTCTTATTAATTGAAATAATCATCTTGTTACATGACTGACTTACTGGAAGGGCATTGTTTGATTATTTGTACGGGATCCTGACTTTATTTGTTTACACCTGTACTAAGATTTAGGCAAACTAGCATTGTGGGACTATCTGGTGGTAAAGTGCCAAAAATTTAGCCCTGTATTATATTGTTTTTCCTTTCTTTTTCTCTGTCTTGTTCGTCTTTGACACTATTGAATGAGAAGTCGGAACTCTTTCAAAATTGTGTGCATGACCTATAATGTTTCAACATATCATGTTGTGAGTTTAAATTGTTAAGATTTTTTTTTTCTACAAATGGCATCAAACATGATTTTTTTATTCAGTTATAGATTTGAATGATTATGATATATGGCTGAATCTTTCAGGTGGTTGAAATTGGGAAAGGAAGCAAGGTGAAATATGAACTTGACAAAAAAACTGGACTTATCAAGGTAATCATGGTTGCCTAGCTTTTTCTTCCCTTGTTACACTCGTTGCTACAGGGCATTGCTGAACATGCATTTGTGTGCAGGTTGATCGTATACTTTACTCGTCAGTTGTCTATCCTCACAACTATGGGTTCATCCCCCGTACTATTTGTGAGGACAGTGACCCAATTGATGTCTTGGTTATCATGCAGGTAATTTCATCTTGTTCATAATGTCACTTCTTAAAAGTGTGTAAGCATGTAATTATGAGAATTGCCTAGTGATTCACCGAGTTCCAATTAACGCCGTGGTTTGAACAAATTTTCCGCCCATTTTGACTGCACTTTATCAATGTTTTGCAATTGAGTTCTTGCACTTGACAACTTGACTGTGTAACAATATTACTGATTTTTAATAACAATATTTTTTAAAATCGATTGTGTAACAAGTCAATAATCTTCGTTCAACTGCTCAAATAACAAATACACATGTTGGTGGTTAAAGTGAGGAGGTCAACATTTTAACTAAATTCTCTTCAATGGAATTTCTTTAATTTGCATGATTCCATTGTCTTACGAAATGATCTTTTATCATTTTAAAAGTTAATCTTAGTCTAAAATTTAGCTAGGTCAAGGTGATCTCAAAGTGGGAACCTTAATAAAATTATTCTATATTTGTATTGTAATACAATTCCAGAATACATTTTTGTTGTAATAATTCGGGAAGAGGATTAGGAAATACTTTATCCTCTATTACTCTGCCTTTTTCTTAAAGAATCAATGAATTGGTCTTCCTTGTCCAACGACTTCGTATTACAGAATTGAGAACCATCCTACATTTTAACATCTTTAGTATAGCAATAAATTATTAGGCACGCCTTGTTTTATGTCTTTATTGCTTCTGTGAAACTAAGCTTTGGTTGTACTTGGTTGCAGGAGCCGGTTCTTCCAGGTTGCTTTCTTCGGGCTAAAGCTATTGGACTCATGCCTATGATTGACCAGGTATATCAGACACTCCCTTTTTCCTCATAGCAAGAGTCTATGTCTTTCCCCCGAGGAATTTTCTTTTGTTTACTGAACAACCACTAATTCTAATGAAATTCAGGGTGAGAAAGATGACAAGATAATTGCCGTATGTGCTGATGATCCCGAGTATCGTCATTACAATGATATCAAGGACCTTCCTCCCCACCGTTTAGCTGAAATCCGTCGCTTTTTTGAAGATTGTATCCTTTCAAAAAATTTCATTATGTGTTTGTGCAGTACTTATTATATGTTGGCATCTATATAACAGCGAAATGCAAAAGTATCATTTGGCCTCCATATTTGTCAAACTGTTCTTTATGTTTCCCTTCATAAAGGAATTAGACAAGAAGAATGAAAACAAGGAAGTTGCAGTAAACGACTTTCTTCCTGCCTCATCTGCCTATGAAGCGGTCAAGCATTCCATGTAAGCAATACTAATCTGATATCATCAATAAACTGTTTTGACATCAGTTCCGATTCATATTTTGAAATAGTATTTTTTGTAATAAAATTATTAAAATGATCTCCTAGTTATTATAAAATTACTTTCCTCATTTTTTCATGTGCTAAATTTGATAGAGGTTAATAATTTTTTTCTTATTTTGTGTGAAGGACCCTGTATGCTGACTACGTTGTGGAGAGCTTGAGGCGGTAGGCAGTGTTGATGCTACGCCTTGTTTGGTTGTGAAGACTCTTACTATAATTACGATTATGACGAAATCAAAAGCTTTCTATCCCTGTCGCGTGTGCATTGGTCTCAGGGCTGGCAACATGCATATTCTACACATGTCCTTAATTTTGAGTGAATGATTTTTTCATTTATTAATATCAAAGTTTTATATTATAGTTCAATCTACCGAATATTGGACCATAATCTTACATCTTATAAAGGATTTTTACAACACTTGTTGCACCTTGCTTTTATGTTCTTATTTCCATTGGTTCTCCCTAAAATCGCGTTGAATCAAAGATGAATTTTTTTATTGCTTATGACGCAAATATGAACAAATTGCAGTAAAATTTGACGTTCTGCGTAATTCTTCCCGACTACTAGATAGGCAATCACATTCCACGCATGCATTTGAGCCTGCTACTGCAGAGTTATCTGCAATTAACAGTAAAACATTGCCGAGGCAAAATTTAATTTTATACACAAAAGCATTGATGAATACATTCAAAACTGTATATGGTGTCGAACAGATTGAATTGCAATATTGGAAATCACAAACTGTGTGGGAGTCCTATACTTATTTCAAAATGGTGTCAAACAAGTAGCTAAGAGTTAGGCATCAGATAGATTTTTTTAGTTACTTTAAATGTTGATCATCTATCATATATTATCAAAATAGATTATTTTTTATTTTTTATTTTTTGCAAAGACAAACCAATCATGCAACCAACAAAAGACATGTATTACATTTAGAATATAATTCAAATACATGAACAATATGTTATAAATTAAAGACAACCAGTAAGCATCCTCACATTTCTTTATAAAACTAGTTCAAGAATTGTTCGTGGTACCTTAACATCTATGTATTACATTCTCATTTCTTTTCCCTAATTTAATTAAAAGGCCCTAATTTACAGTGTTTTTTCAATTATATATATATATATTAAATTTGTTAATTTTCATTATAATTACTTTAAAATTAAGTCGAAACTAATTGCCAATTGACTGATAGCATTAAAAAATTTCTATTGACTTGGAAATTAAATAATTTCCCTCATTTTTTTAATAAAATCAAACAAATAAAAAAGAAATTTTACTCTTGGTTATATTAATTTAAACAACACATTTTTCTATTTAAAAACACTTACTTTATTTCCTATCAATTTTAAGCTAACTTGAATCCAGCTAGAGTTGGAAAAAATATTATAGCTTTTAAGTGAATTGAAGTTTGAGGTGAATTTTACTTTTATATTGCTTTTGAAAAAAAAGGTACTAAATATGTTAACACGATGTTTAATGAACACTGAAAATTAGTTTGAGTCTTGCAACTGAAATCTAAACATACCCTAGTTTTATTCATGTTCCAATTAAAGTTAAAAGAATTAAAAAAATATTTATACTTTGTAAATATTTTTTTCCATCTCAATTCATGTATAAACAACCCACAGTTTGATATTGAAAATAGTAAAGTTAGTTTTATTAGCTGAATCCTATTACAATGCACAGTTTGACATTTCCCCCTTTTTTACAACAATAAACTGCATATAAAAATGCGAATAGAATAATTCAATTATCCACCATGCATCAGTCTAGATCCACGTGACAAAATTTGACAAAGTAAAAAAATGAAGAACCGATCAAATTTTCGATTTGAGCTTAAGCAAAACACATGGCACGTCACTGATGAGGTACGAATCAGTCTAAATTTCAGTGAGTCATCAGCCAGAGGCCAGATGGTGGCTAGACATGCAACTCTGCAAGTGCTTGCAGAGACTTTACATTTGGAGACCTTGTGCTACACATCACAGATCCTCTGCAATTTTTTTTGAACGAACTGCATCAATCTCATCCGTTAAAATTACTATATTTCTAAACTAACAATTTTTTTTTAAAGCTGGCGTCACTTAAATTTAGCGCCTTTATGTGCAATAAGTTTCAGAACGACATCAGTTTAGACTTGTAACATGAAACACATATATGGGTTGCCGCAAACTACTTTAGAATACAAACAAAAGGAATTAAACTGAGGAGGAAAAATTTCTTCATACAGAACTAATAAGCAAACTGTGAAAAGAGAACCGTGTTTAAACATACATAAAGTAAACCACAGCATTCAACCTCAAGAAAGATTAACGAAAACAAACAATGACATTTTAATAAAAAGGGGGAGGGAGGGGAGAAATGTAATTCGGACTCGAATGAGTGAAATGAAACACCCAGTTATTTTAATAAGGAACCACCATATAGAATAAAACACTGATACTTAAGCACTTGGCACACTCTATAAGCCAATTTGGATAAAGTTCTCAAATACACCTATAGAAGAAATAAAATAAATCAAACTTCTCTTAACTCAATTTAACAATTTATAAAGTAAGATAAGAGAATTTAGAAAAAGGTTGAAGTGCAAATTATAAGTTAATTTTAAGTTTTAACTACAACAGGAACTTGATTCTTTTTTTTTTCTTCTCCTGTAACTGATATTTGAGAAGTTTATTATAACAGCCTCTTTCTTCTCTACTCTCTACCCAACGATATTTCCTACTTTTCCTACTTGTTATTGCTATCATAGATTCATAATGAAAATAAAGCTAATATGTGTTTCAAAAAGAATAGACAAAGAAGGTGACAGTCATGAAGATGAAAAGAAATTAGTGAATGACCATGATTATATATGACAGTCACTGGAAACATTGTGGAAGCTATGTGATAGGGCCATAATAAGCAGCCCCAAAATGTGTTTCTCCTTTTCCTGCAGGAGATGAAGTATAGATTGGCTAAAAGCACAGGTCAATTGAAATTGTAGAAGAGTAGGATTATACCAAAAGGCTTGCATATAAGAGGTAAATGTCAGGCATCGAAGCAAATTAAGTTTCTTTTGGTTGAGAATGATGTTACAAACTTGCACTCGTCTTGGTGCTGTATGTGTATCATATTACCAAGAAAACAACGAAAACTTCTTCCAGAGTCAAGTAAAATATGTAAAAAACTCAAAACCAGATAACAAAATTGAAGGTTGTGAGAGGCATCCCAAAGTTGCCATGATTTAGGGTCTAGCTGGCAAGATGTAGCAATCAATGTTGTTGGATGGACAATACCAGATCCAGTTTCATAACATAATAGCTAGTCCAATTGTTATCATTTTATTCCAGTATATTGTCATAAATCTTGAGTTCTCAAAAAATGACTGGTGGATTTTAAGAAAATGCTTCATACTTGAGTCAAGACTTTTTTGTTTCTTCTGAGTCAGTATGTCTCCAGGGGTTGAGAGCTTGTCTAACTGCCTGAGCCTCCGGCGAAATCTCCCAGGCACGCTTTTCTGACTCCAAAACAGTTACTTTGTCATCTGTACAAATACAATACAAGGCAAGGAAAAATTGAAACAAAATCAAAATTTTATAAAGTCAAAATCCTTTAATGAAAAACAATCATGGGGGGTTATCGCAATACTTAGGAAAACAATTATTAAACTCTCTTGATATGCAAAATATTGTGTTTATTGGGCAACTTGGCCAAAACAAATAATGTGAAAGACATGTATAACAGAGTACACGTTATTTTCTAAATTTCATTCTCATTGGAAGAACATGATGCTTCACAAAAATCAATACTCACTAAATTAGAATGAAAAATCAATATACTAATCTAACAAACCAAAATCAACAACATGCTAGAACTAGACAACTCAAAAGGCCACATCTTTTTCTTTTTCTTATTTTAATCTGCAAAATGGTAGTTGTTAATATGTTTATTAGAGGAGTATTCAAACCCACAACCTATCTCACTCTCCCTTCCATTTTTACCAGCAAGCCAACCTTACACCTCCTAAAAAGGTCATATCATATTAACAATAATGCAAAATTATAATAAATTTTAGAAACCATCTTATAAAATGGAAAATCAAGAAAATGGTAATGCAGGGCAAGAGAAGTTAGAGAATAAGAAAGGAAAGTTCTCACACAGAAGCCAGTTTTGATCATGAACACCTCCATAGAAGCCCCAACCAAAGCAGATACAATCCCAATCTTCAAGTACCAATCAAGAAACTTCATTTTCAACTGAACAAAATGGAAATAATGATTATTGGAGTTAAAATCTGAATAAACAACTGGTTAATTGCAAATTCAACACTAGTTCTAATCTAACAGAACTCTAGAAATAGTTAAACTTATAGCTACCTGTTTAAGTACAAACTTATTGTGAAAGACTACCATCACAACTAATGCATAATTCAATTCTAGAAGCATTTGAAATAACTACAGCCAAATAAGGAGCAAATTGAAGGAAGCAGAGGACACATTGTGATTCTGAAAAATCTAACACATTAAACACTGGAATTTATATCAACAAAAGATTTTTCACCAAAAGACAAGCGAATAGACAATTAGTCAAGATCCGCAAGATTAAAAACCTAAACTCTACGCTGCTCAATGCTGTTTATCAAATCAACATTGAATTCAACTCAAAGCTCGACCCAAAAGAAAGTAATCACTAGCTGCCCAAAACTGTTTAAAATAAGAAATAACCCAGTGCACACATATTCCCATGTATTTCGAGATTTTCCCACACAAACATCAAAGTGCAGGGGATTCCAGTTAAGTTCCCTCTTTCATTTTCTTAGGTTACTAAAAAACCAAAAGATAATACAAAGAGATAGAGAGGAAAAACTAACAGTATTTTTATTTTTGTTCTGAAGAAGGAAGTGTAAAGTTGGAATCGCCGAAGGGAGGAGACTCAGAAATGGTCAGGGTTGGACAGGGAAAGAATGAAAGGAAAAAAAAATGTTTTTTTTTTACGAAACTGAAATTTTTTTTTGCATACCTTACCCCTATTATGCTTTTTTGTAATTTAGGCATGGCCTGGGAAAAATGATCATGAACAATGCATTTTTCTTATTTTTCTAGATCCTTTGTGAATTTAGTAATAATTTTTTTGATTGTAATTGATTGCATAATAAGAAGAATAAAAGAATGAATTTAATTCAACAGATATTATTTTATTGAGTTCTAACAAACTGCATTTTTTAGTATCTCTTACAAATTTTTCAACAATAAAATAAAATAAAATTTAAATTTAATTTTTAAATTAAGAAACTAACTTGGTAGTTATATAATTAAATATTTTATTTTAGATTCATTTATTTTATGTAATATTTAGGTCTTAATTAAGATCTTTACCATACCATGTTAATAGATTCTAATAAACAATAATGTTTGTTATAGGATCAAGTCTAAAATTTAAGACATCTATGGGAGTCTTATATTGAGAATTCTCTTATAGATGAAAACAAGTAAAATTTACTATGAGTACATACCAGATTCATTAATGCAAGTGTAAATTAATATTGTATATTTTTTTACATTGAAATGTATTCTCTTTTCCTCATCTACAAGGATTCATGCAAGAGGGGTTTAAAACTTTTTACTATTGTACCAAAAAGATTTTAATTATTATTCATCACACACACTATATAAATATGCACATATATACACACACTCATATACACACATATATATATATATATAATTAATTAAGTTATTAAAAAAATAAAATTTTGAAACTATGTCTGACTATAGATAAAATAATATTTATAAATAATTTTATTACATATTGAAAATCTATTAAAGTCATTTAAAAATAATACTTATAGTTATTTGAATTACTAGATAGAGTTTTAATTTAATTTCATGGTTTAATGATGTTGAAGAATATACATATACATTGCAAATTTTGGTTAATTTTTTAGAAAACTAATAATTTATTTTTTGAAATCTCTATAAAAATTAAATAAAAACAAAACAAACCTTCCTTATCGTTTTGTGTTTTGTACCTGGGCTTTATTCGGGCTGGCCTTTGGAGCCCTAAGTTTGTATCCCGAACCCAAAAACAAGAATATGGAAAGATACCGTGAGATCTCAGCCGTTAACTAACCAAACTAAAAACAAACATCTACCAGGACACGTAACCGATCCTCGTGAAACCCTTTCCTCCAATAAGAACCCATTTCTTATCCCTATATATATTTTCACTCTTCCTTCCCCTCACTCATCGCATCACAATTCGCTCCCTCTTCCACCCTCGAAATCGCAACAACTTTGTTTTTAGTCTATCATTTCACCGATGGCGCCCGCAAAGGCCGAGAAGAAGCCTGCAGAGAAGAAGCCGGCAGAAAAGGCTCCGGTGGAGAAGAAGCCAAAGGCAGAGAAGAAGATATCGAAGGAGGGCGGTAGCGACAAGAAGAAGAAGCGCGTGAAGAAGAGTGTTGAGACCTATAAGATCTACATCTTCAAGGTCCTCAAGCAGGTTCATCCTGATATCGGCATTTCCAGCAAGGCCATGGGAATCATGAACAGTTTCATCAATGACATCTTCGAGAAACTCGCACAGGAAGCTTCTCGATTGGCGAGATACAACAAGAAACCTACAATCACCTCAAGGGAGATCCAGACTGCTGTGCGCCTTGTGCTTCCTGGTGAACTTGCCAAACACGCTGTTTCTGAAGGCACTAAGGCTGTTACCAAATTTACCAGTTCTTAGGTTTTTTAAGCAGCTGTGTTGAGGATGAGGATCTAGGGTTTCATGGGGATCCCTGTTTTTTTGGTTTTTAGTGTGTAGATGTAATGATCTGAACTGTTTTTAATGGAAGCTTAACTTTGAATAATTGTGTATATGCATGAATTTAATTTGATTTCCTTTTGTTGCATTGAAGATGATTCGGTGAGGAATGTGTGTTTGGCGGTGTCGATTTGATTGTTAGTACTTAATTAGATTTTTTGTTTGGTGAATTGTCGGTTTGTGTTTGTCACGAGTATTACTAGTTCTATTTTTGCTATTGGCTCTTCAAATCCTTAAATTTATTTATATTATTTTTAGCACTATTTTTGCTATTGTCATTAATTTATGTATATGTTTAAGGTATTTTTTAAATGTAAATGGGTTGCTTAGTGGGCTTATTAAAATTTTCAGGTTTTTGTTGCCAGAGGTCTCTATTTTATTTTCTTTTATAGTGTTAGATTATTTTTTCTTGCACTTTTAGGTTTTAGGGATTAGAGTGTTAAGTTGATTTAAGTTGAGTGGATTGGAAGAGGGAAAAGTTGAGGTGAGAGTGAAAAAAAGTGTTTGGATTATGGTATGTTAAAGTAGATGGGTGAATAAAGTTTATTGAGATACGTTAGTGATGTTTGTAAGAGTATTTTAAATATGATAAATTGTAAGATCATAAATTTATTCTTAGATATAAAAAATTATTATTTTTGTGTTTATTTTAATTAATTAAAATAATTTAAAATTTTATTTATAAAAAAATAAATATAAATTAAAATAAATAATTAAATATAATTATAAATATAAGTAGAATTTTATTAATTTAAATTAATTCTATTACATTTTATTTTATTAATTTAAATTAATTTTATTTTTTAATTTAATTTATTTAGATAATTTTAATATTATTTATAATTCTTTAAATTATTTATGTTATATATATATATACAAAATTATTATTAATAATAATTTTATTAATATTATTGTATGAAGGATTTATGGTGTTTTTATCGTATTTTACTGATAATTTTAAATATTCTTAACTTTCTATTTATTTTTATTTTTAATTTCTCTCTCTCACAGAATTAAATAAGGTGACACTCATTCATTTTCAATCTCCATCACTCCCACAGCAAACACACACTTAGACTCTGTTTGGATTAAGGAGGGGATGTGTGAGGATGTGAGGGAGTGAATGTGTGAGGATGTGTGAGGAAAGTGTGAAGAAAGTGAGAGTGTTTGGATTGGGGTATGTTAAGGTGGATGTGTGAAGAAAGTTTATGGGAGTTTGGGAATGATGTGATGGTTATGAGGGAATTTTAGATTTTTTAAAGGTGTGAAATGTTACTTTACAGATTAACCATTGCCTATTAAAAAAATTAATAATAAAATGAGTTGTTTTTGTTTAAAAATGAAAAATTTTCACACATTTCGTAGATTTAAAAATTATAATTAAAAAAATATATGTTAAATGTAAATATATATAATATAAAAACTATAATTAGAAAAAAAATATGTATTCAACAAATTAAATAAAAACAGAACTTCAAATAATAAAATTGAAAAATAAATCAAATCTTATATAAATAAAAAATATTATTTTTTAATATTAAAAACTCTCTAGAAATGAAAAATAAAAAATACTACAACAACAAAAATATAACGTAATTAACAATAAAAAATTTCATAAAAAATTATAATAAAATAAATTATAACTCATAAACATAATAACTATATATAAAAATATATTAATATAATTATAACAAAATAAAAACAGGATTTCAAATAATTTTTTTAAATATTAAACATATACTATAAAACTAAAAAATAAATAACATCTTATATGAATAAAAAATTAATATTTTTTAATATTAAAAAATCTCACAATACAGCAATCTAAAATATACAACAGTAACAAAAATATAACTTAATTAACTATAGAAAAGAATTTCATAAAAGATTATAATAAAAAATAAGGATAAAAACGTATTAGTAGTATAATCTGATATAGTTCAATAATTAATTATTATTATTTTGTTTTATTAAATATTTGTGTTAGTTAAATTTATTTAATAACTAATATTTATAAT
>Ga0123342_1004768_pt1 | contig 20373 bp, 10 predicted proteins | sample Turbeawhitnodule_FD_89960 | JGI IMG/M metagenome (GOLD analysis project Ga0123342, IMG submission 89960) | Root nodule microbial communities of legume samples collected from Mexico - Turtle bean Mexico white nodule | ecosystem: Host-associated > Plants > Roots > Nodule | place: Mexico: Nepantla... | reverse complement strand
TTATTTTTATCAATTTTGTTTTTTTTATATTAAAAATATTTTTTTTTATGATATTTTATTTTTATATATATATATATATATATATATATATATATATATATCGAATATTTGAAAAAAAAAAACTAAATAATGGAGATAAAAGTCTAGTTACCTTTAAGTATAAATCTAAAATGGATGTGGCTATTATTACTAGGGAGAGACCACATAGGTAGAGATTGTAACCAATGAAGTTAATTACTTGAGGTTACATTTTTCTCATGTGTGACTTCAAAACTCATTGCTGAAGTTTCTATATTTCCAATGTAAGCGTAGATACTATTTAATTTTTATCTACACCTTTTTTTAATTATGATCGGAAAGAAAATTGTATCATCTCCGTAAAATTATATTGATTTTTTATATTGCTATGCTTTGAAAAATTTAATAGATATTTTTCTTTCGATTAATTTATGTTGTGTAACTTATTCAACCAATTCTTTTTATGTAACTAAATTGCATAATTATTTATATTACTTTGTTTTTTTTTATTACATAATCGTTATGGAATTTGTATGGCTCACCTTTCCCTCATTCATTTCTTAAATAAATTGAATGTTACTGAGAGTTACAGTCATTTTCAATGGAGCATCATCCTTTTGACATGCCTCCATTCTTTTTGGTGCCTTTGTCTTGCATTACTTTGTAATTGTCCTGTGATGATGTAAACATTGTTTCTGAACAGCCAATGCTTATGGACAGATTTTAATATGTGATTATTGTTTTGAAACTAACATTATAAGAGACAATGTTGCTAAATTTTGATAAATCCATAGTATAACTATTTTTTAGAATTTTTACTGAGAGTACATTTTGTATTGGTTAGATTTATATAAGAATGGAATTTGGATTCAATTTAATAAAATGTAAGATTAAGATGAAAATTTAAAAATGTGAGTACAGCTTGAAATAAAAACTAATATTATTTTTAATATGAAATGTTAAAATATTTGAGTATATTGTGTTCAACTTTAGGTTAGTTAAGATAATATTGTTATTTGAAGTATTGTCTGCAAAGTTAGAGTTCGTCACAATTTTGTTCTTAAGAAACATAATGGAAGATTAAGGGAGCAAAATATATTTAAATTATTTTTAACTCAACTAAGTGATACTAGATATTAGATGTACCGGAACAAGCCTCCATTCAAGAAATGATAGTTCATTTTTTGAATCATTTTTCTATTCCACCAATCGAGGGCTAAGAAAACAAATATTCGTTTTTTAAACCATTGTTTCATCCCCACAATGTTCCAACCTTAAGTCCGTTTAGATAACATTGTTAAAATCAATCATCACATTCGAGTATTGCCCACCTTCATAATACTCTATCACTTATGAGTCAAGGTCAATGACAATGACAATATAAATATACATTTCTCCCTTAACATTTTGACGTGTCAATATTCAGACCTCAAGTTCATTGAGGTAATAACGTTTTTATCACATCCAATGTATTGTCCACTTTGTTTCCTTAACCCTCTAAATTGGAGGAATGAAAAAAGTGGTTCCAAAAGTTAATCTTCATTCTCCTTAAACCTGGACTGCGAGTTTTTTTTTGATACGTTTAATAGTTTTACATTACTTAAAAATCGAGGTTAAAGACAAATCAAATATACATTATTTTCATAACTCTGAGATATCCTTTAAGGACAAAATGTTAATGGAGTTCCAATCTCTAAACACAAACAATATATAAAATACAATGATTGACCATAACAATATTATCTCAACGTAGTTTTTTTTTCATATTATTAAGAGAATCATTTTATAAATCTTTTGTATTCAAATGTTTTTTTTTTTAAATCTTAAAATAACTTAACATATTGGATTCCTTAAAGTTGTTTATTGAAATATATAGTTTTAAAATATTTTTTTATTTATTTTTTCTTAACCCATAATTTAAACTAAATTTTGAAGTCTTATTTTTTATGTTATATATTATTGTTTCTACCGAAAATGAATTCGGGAAATGCAAAGACTGCGTGTTCCTCAGAAAATGAACTCTTTGATAAGGGAGGAAGTCTACCTGCAAAAGACTCTCCGATGCTTAAGTCAATAGGAGCACAAAGATGATGATAGATTCTTAACCACATAACTAAGAGTAACGGTATAAAATAAAGTTTAAAATTTAATGTATCCTTTTTTATTTTCTAAACTAAACAAACAAAGAAAATCTGTAATTTAAATATTTAGAACAAATCCAAATATTAAGAATATATCTAAAATAGAATAGACTTTTTAAAAATTAATCGGTTCACAAAAGAATTATCCATAAATATAAAATACAGATATGATGATATTTGTTTTGAAAATGAAACTAGTATTCTATTCTAACTTTAAAAAATACATGTCACCTAATTAATTATAATCTGATATTAGACTCAACTATTAAAAAAATAATAAATAATTAGATATAAATAAATTTTATAATAATAATCTGTATGCTCATTTATGCATTTTAAATTTACTATAAATGAAAGGTTATTGATACGATAGTAATTAAAAATATGTAGAATTATAATATACAAAATTTATAAGACTCCTGTTTTAATATTAGAATCCAGCGTGGACTAAAAAGGTTGTAGCTAATATTTAGTTATGTGTTTATCTATGAAAACTTCGAATTATTGACGTTTGTTTCTTGAAGTTGTCTTTGGCCCCGCAGTCAACTTCATATAACTCGTTCAACAACAATTCAAGTAGCCGCCACTAGGTTCCACTTTTTATAGCATGGGTCACATGTTTAGACTTGCGTCCCTTTTTGTCGTAAGTGTATTTTTTTACTTATAACTACAACTTCATAAAACTAATTTCAATTACAACTAATTATATAGCAAGTAAATTATGCCCATATGGTTTAATTTAAAAGATAATAGAAAAACTCGGTGCAAAAACATAAAAATGATTTGAAATACCCTAAACTAAAAATTAATTTTAAACCTAAAACAAACCTTTTAAACAAAAACTCGTAGGTACCACATTTTTATAGCGCTGAAGGAAAGTTTGTCAAGTTGCAAGTAAAAGTAGAGTTTCCTAACATGCACGGAGTTGTTTTACATTACTCTTCTTCTTTCAAGGTTATATCATATCAATATCAATAATTAATAATCATAATGTAACTGTTGGAGTAGCTGGACACATGTTGATTTTTATTACATCATCATATAGAAATAATATGAATTTTTATTTAAATATTTTGTATAATTTTTCTTTCGATCTATATAAAATTATTTGTATGCCTTGGTTTATTTTTTAAAATTATTAAATAGGATCATAGTTTAATCAACCGTTGAATTATAAAGACCAGATATAAGTAATTAAAACTAAGATGATAAGATCATACGTAAATCAAATTGAGGTAAAACAATATAATATTTGTTAAGTTAGTTTTATTTATCTTATTTTTAAATAAGTTATATTATAAACTATAATAAATAATTAGGAGAGTGACCTTTTATTTTCTTCGCTATCTTAGACATTCTATATTTTATATTTGGCAGTGTGTTTTATTATTTTCTGAGTAGTATGTTTTTATTCAACTTTTAAACTACTATAGTTCAAATTTGGTTGTAATATACTAATAGTTTTATATTGATCGTTTACGAGTGAAAGTTGTATTACGAGATTTACGAGAAGTCGATAGTGTGTCGATAATGTTATTTATTTTTTAATATAACTTAAATAAATTATAAGAGATTCTAAAACGTTATTAGTAACTAATATGTCATATTATTTTGTATAATATGATTAAACGTAATTAAGTTCCTTTTTAAAAAATATAAATAGAAGAGTTACTTAAGAGACACAAATAATCTTTAATATGAAAACGGAAAAACGGAAAAACTATAGATTGAAGAATCTAGAAGGGGAAAAACCTAAAAACTAAAAAAAAACCACTCTTGAAGGAATATAAGAACAATAATTTAAATACATATATTTTTATTATGTCACTTCTAAAATTAAAATTATAAAAATTCTAAACTCTAAAATAAAAATAACTTAGGAGGTAATAATTGAATTTAATAATATTATCTGAATAAATTTAAAATTAATATATTTAATATCATATGAAAGATTTTTATTTTCTAAAGACAAATCCTCTTTTTCTTAATCTTCTACCCAAGACTTGTTTCTGAATAAACTTAAGGTGGAAAGATATTCTAATTATTATAATTTATTTAAAAATGCTGTATGAATAAAATATAATATTTTAACTTTTTATAATATTTCAGGGAAACAAATGATAAAAAGAAATATTTGAAGCCAACACGGTACTTGTGAGAAGAAAAAGAAAAAGCACAAAGTTTCAACAACTGGACACGTGGAAAAAAATCTGAGAAGATTGACCATGAGAACAGACAAGGTAAAAATGTCAATTTAATGAGTCTCTTGGTCATTCTGGTAATTAATTGACTCATACGTATACATTTTTTTCATGATATATATTTCTTCGCAGTGATTAATTAATGTCAACCGAAAGTGTAAAAAATTACATGTCATATTTTTCCTACAGTTTCTTCTCAATGTTAATTTATAGTAACAAAATATTTTTAAACAAGTTTTAAGGACATTGCCTCTTGCAGTTGTTTTAATAAAAACCATAAATGCGTTTTATGATTAATAACTTCACTCATTTTCTGAACATTTGTAGTATTAATTAAATAAAAAAAAACTAAAACATGAATTAATGTAATAAAACTTACACCATCAACCAATTATATATATGATCATAAATAATAAATTATAATATATAATAATGAAATGTTAATTATAGTAAATATTAAGAATATTAAAAAACGAATTATTGGTAGAAATGTATAGGGGTATCTTGTAATGTGGAAACCGAATATGTGCCCTGAGTCGAAGTGTAGTGAAACGTATAATTGACTCATCAACAATGTTGTCCACCACTCCCATTCCTACAACGGGTGGTCCCTATTCTTCCAGTTGCCAGTATCGTTACCGTCAACTCACCAGCCAACTCACCAACCAACCGCTCTTTTCCTCGACACGTGTCAGTCGCAACTCCATTCGCTGCGGTTCAGTTCGGTTCGACTCAGCGCGCACGGCTTCGCTTCAGCTTCTGCTTCCTTCGTTCTTTGCCTTTAGCCCCAAACTTTTTGGCCGAAATCATTATTACCAAAAAACAGAATCATAATCAATTATAAAATAACAACATCAAATACGGTTTATCCCTCGGAAAATTCCACGTTCCCTTTCTCTCGCATCACTCTTCTAGTGCTGTCACCGAATCTCGAAGCAATGGAGCCTGCAAAACCCTAGCAACCTTCCGCCGCCATTTCTCTCGCCACAGCATGAACTTTTTCTGTAAGTTTCCGTTTTAAATTAATTATTTCTTTAATTGATAGTACCAACTTCGAAGCCTTTTCATGTTATTTGGAGGTAACGCTTTTTTGGTTCAATTTGAGGGGCGCCTTACACTTTTCAACATTTTTAAAATTTATAACGAAGTCTTCCACCTTCCCTCTAACTCTCTCTCTCTCTCTGTGCGTGTGTGTCTGTTTATTTACCGGGAAAACTGGTGTTAGTTTTTTTTTTGGAATTTTCTGAACTTGTTGGGATTTGTTGTTATTGTGGGATATGAGCAAAAAGTGAATTTGTTTTTTTGTTTGTTTTAGAATTGGTGGTCGTTCATGTTAAATTGTGGGCATATTGTACCAGTAAGCTACTATGCAGATTTCTCTCCTGTTATTGCGTGTTGTGAATTCGGGCCCCAAAATGTTTGTAATATTAGTTTTTTTTTTGGGCATGGATCACGAATACTTAACGAGCTTAATTGACTTTGTGACAGTTGAACGGGGATTTGAATTTGGAAAAGCTTTCAGCTGGCTTCGGGCTAGTTGAGGGATAGTGCTTTCTGTGTGTCACAGATGGGTGAAGATAGCCCGCGAGTTGGTGGGTTTTCAGCTGGTCTGGCTGTGTTATTGAACGGTGAGGACGGTAAGAAAAATTTGCCAAAAACTCGGTTACTTTCTTGCTGTGACGATTTGGGTCAGCAATCGGTGGAGCGAACCCTTGAGTATGTGTTTGGCCTCCCAAACAGATCACTCAATTCATTGACTGGTCCGGTTGATCGTGGTTGTATTCACTCTGTCATTAGAAATGATTTCTCAAGATATAATGTGAAATTGAGGGATTCGTACAGTGAAAGAGACGGGGTTTGTTATATTAATGGTAAAAATGGCAACGGGCCTGATATTATAGGCCTAGAAGAATCAAGCATCTGTGGTGATATTAAAGTAATCAAGTCACCTTTTCTTATAGAGAGCATGGCAATGTTCAGTAGTGCCAGGGCTAGTGCTTGTGTTTGGAAGGGAAAATGGATGTATGAAGTCATGTTGGAAACATCTGGCATACAGCAACTTGGCTGGGCCACTCTTTCTTGCCCTTTCACTGACCATAAAGGTGTTGGTGATGCTGATGATTCATATGCTTATGATGGGAGGCGAGTTAGCAAGTGGAACAAGGATGCTGAGACATATGGCCAGTCATGGGTTGTTGGTGATATTATTGGATGTTGTATAGATTTAGATCAAGATGAAATATTATTCTACAGGAATGGTAATTCACTTGGGGTTGCATTCCAAGGAATTCGAAAGATGGGTCCTGGTTTCGGTTATTATCCAGCAGTTTCTCTCTCCCAGGGTGAAAGATGTGAGTTAAACTTTGGAGCTCGACCCTTTAAGTATCCCATCGAGGGCTACCTTCCTCTTCAGGCTCCTCCCTCTAAGAACTACTTTGTCACCCAATTGCTGCAATGCTGGTCAAGACTGTTGGACATGCATTCAGTGGAACGAGCTGATCATTCCCTAGTTCAGAAATTGAGAAGAGTGAAGAGGTTTGATTCACTGGAAGAAATTTTCCATCCAGCTTCGTATGCTATATGTGAGGAATTATTCTCTATACTTGAAGCGGATGTTGGGATCACAGAGTATATGGTTTGGGGTCCACTGTTGTCTTTCATGTTTGAAGTTTTTGGTTTGCATGCTCCCCATGATTACTCAAGCTTGGATAAAGTAGTTGAGGTTATGCTACAATTTCAAGGATCCCATGTGCTATTTGAACACATCCTAAATGCTCTTTCATGTGGTTGTAAAATAGCCTTATTAATTTTAACTGAATGTCCTTACTCTGGATCATATTCTCACCTTGCATTGGCATGTCATCTATTAAGACGAGAGGAGCTTATGGTGCTTTGGTGGAAGTCACCAGATTTCGAATTTGTGTTTGAAGGTTTTCTTTCACAAAAGAGTCCAAACAAACATGATCTTGACTTCATGATACCAACTGTTTGGTGGCCTGGTTCATGCGAAGATGCATCTTATGAAGGTAACATGATGTTGACAACCACAGCTTTGTCTGAATCAGTCAGCAAGGTAAATTCTTTCTCTCTTTGACCTAACTTCGATTTTAGTTATTATGTCTGAAATGAGAATGAATACCTCACTGTTTCTCCTGAATTTTGAAGAAGCAACTAGCAAACAATAAAACTAACAAGCTTTTGTATACAATAATTATGTTTATTTTGCAACAAGCCATTGAAATTACTTAACCTGTTAAATAAAATTATCTATTGCTTCATTGTAATGTATAGGATAGTAAGAAAAAGTAAGAGGAGAGTGTTAGAAGTGAATAGCAAGGTTGCATATGGTTTATTGCACCTTTTTGTGCCTAGTTGAAGGTTTTTCTTCCTTTAGTAACATTTTCTCTCTCAATCCTAAGTCCTATATGGGTCAATGGATGTAGGGGAATGTCCATCAGTGTTCTGAGATGACAGTAAAAATGCTGTGATCTTTCATTTGTGCATGAAGCTGAATGAAAACGAGAGAAACTTTTCTATGTTTACTGGTGCCAAATCTTATCAAGCTGATAACATTCCCCTCTAATTTATAAATTATCATGTGATTGGTGATTATGAGTTTTTTATGTTACTTCTCAAGATACAAGGTTGAGCAAAATAATTTTTTACTTTTTATTTATGGCAATTATTCTTATTGATTATGGAAGTGTTTTCAATTTCATTTAACAATATTCTTCTCCATCATATTTCGGTCGGACATGGCATTGGGACTGGTGATAAGGGGTTATGGTAAGCTTAGGCTATCTGAATTTTGTATAAAATAGAAAATTTTCATTTATCTACTCTTCGTTGTCATAGAATGCAAAAGATAAGGTTGTTTCTATGAATTTTGTGAATAATTCTTTCTTATTTGAGGGTAAAATTCTGTGAACTACTGTGCTATTGGATACTCCTTTCATAGTTTCCTACATTCTGAGTATGCCTAGTTCAAATGTAGATTGAGGAGAAGCATAGGGACCTTTGTCGCCTAGTGATACAATTTATACCACCTACGAATCCTCCCCAGCTACCTGGAGCAGTATTTAGGACATTTTTACGGAGCCTTCTACTGAAGAACAGAGGAGCAGAACGTAATATTCCACCCCCTGGAGTTTCTAGCAACTCGGTTCTTGTTTCAATTTACACAGTTGTACTCCATTTTCTATCTGAAGGATTTGCCTTGGGTGACATCTGTGGCTGGTTAAAGAGCTGCAAAACAGATGTTGGTTTCCTTCACAGAGGTGGTGAGCAAAGTTTCCCTGTTCATTTATTTCTTAAAAGTGATCCCCATAGAGCTGATATTTCCAGGCTTGGGGGATCCTATAGCCATTTATCAAAGCTACACCCAACATTTGATCATGAAATGGAAGTGATTCAATGGGATGAAGGTTGCATGGATAGTGAAGAAACCAGGGTCACTCATTCAACCAGGCAGAAGCCATGCTGTTGTTCTAGTTATGATTCTGATTTCACAAGGAACTTCAAGGTTCCTGCTAAATACCTGGCCAAAGGTTCTCGTGGTCATTGTAGCTCTATTCCAGAGAGACCTGCTCATGTCACTGCTGAATGCAGTGATGGGAGTTTGAATAATGAGATAACTGATAAACCTAGCCCCAGTGATCAATCTGAACCTGAGTATGGTTACCGCCAAGTGCACCATATGAAGTCTGTACCAAAGGATATTAATATCTCTTCAACTACACTACGAGAAGAGGAGCTACTTGATACTTTGCTATGGTTGTATCATGTTGGTCTTGCTCCAAATTTTAAGCAGGTAATACCATGTTTGCAAATTTTATTGTAATCTCTTAAGATTTGACAGTGACCAGCTTGATTTTCTCTATAATGCCTGAACTTTTCCTAAAGATTGAGAAAGATAAATATAAAAGGAGTTGTGAGGGCAAATAAGACTTGCTTCCAAATCAGCAATGACTACTGACACTCAATACTATTCAAAATGTGTCTAAACCTTATTTTATTACTTGGTTTGTATTTGTATTAGTTTATTTTGAGTACAAAGTAGCTTATAATTAAAATCCTACTGAATGAGCTTTTCAAAAGCAGAAGCAATTTTTCTCCCCAAATTAATCAAAACTGAATATGTATTTAAATTCTTAAACCTACCTTTTCTTACCTGAATTACACTCACATACACCTTCTTTGTCTTTGATTTCACCTGTATGGAATGATATATCTCAAAAGAATTTGAATGGATACCTGTTTGATGATAATTCATACCAGAAGTCAGTTAATGATTGTTGGAAAGTTGCCTTAATTGCTGTCACTCCTAGCCTGCCTTAGTTATGGCTTCTTTGGGGGCCACTTAATTGTTGCCTTAAGGATGGGGGTTTAGTCCCACATTGACTTGTGATATGGCTAAAACAGAGCATGTAAAGCTTGGAAATTCTCACCTTGTAAGTTGGTTGTGGGGTTGAGTTAGGCTTCAAATCCAAACTCTATATGGTATCAGAGTCTATCCTAGATTCACTGTTTTGTTGGGTCACCTATATTTGCCATGCTCTAGGCCTATAGCCCTGGGCATAGGGGAGGGGTGGGAAGCTGCCTTGATTTTGCTCACCTCTAGCTTGCCTTTGTTGTGGCCTCTTGGGGTTTCCTTAATTGCAGTCTCAGTGGCGGTGGTTTAGTTCCATGTCGACTAGAGATATGACTCAATAAAGCTTATATCACTTGAACAATATTCATTTTACGAGTTGGTTTTATAGGATTGAGTTAGGTTTCTAACTCATTCTATAATGATCTTTCTGAAACATGAGGCGAGATTAGTAGAAATCATGAGCTTGCTGAAATATCTTAATCCTCTTCTACCTACCACCTCCATATATTATGATAAGTATGAAAAGTTTTTTGAGCATGATTTGCATGAAACAATTTTCATCTAATGATGAATTTTATGAAAGCATCCTACAAAATGTTTTTTTGGTAATATGAATTTGATTTTGCTTTACACTGATATCATTCAATCCTAACCCAATAGTAATCTTACTCGAGTACCCAGCCTTGAATTTTGTTATGTTCGTCCTCATTTTAGCTGGTATATTTTGAAATTTGTAATCACTTAATTGATTTTAAATATCATTTCAATTTTAGGGAAAAAATGAAAAGAGATGTGAACTTCATTCTTCCTGTTTTTGTAGGCATCATACTACATGACCCATCAGACACAGTCAATTTCCCTTTTGGAGGAAACGGATAAGCAAATAAGAGAGCGAGCTTGCAGTGAGCAATTGAAACATTTGAAAGAAGCTCGTAATGAATATAGAGAAGAGGTTATTGATTGTGTTAGGCATTGTGCTTGGTAAGATGACCATGAGAAATGACACTTAAGCTTATTTGTTTCATTTGTTTATTCTTTCCCTCCCATCGATTTTGCTTTTGAATTGGCATTCTACATCTCCAAATGGTATTAGGTTGAAATTTTCAGGTTGTGTGGTTAGGTTGTAGTTCATGTTCCAATTTCTCATTATATAATTGTTAACCTAATTTGATAACTTTCAATTGGATGACAATGGTGTGCTAGTGTTTACTTTTTTAAAATTTTGGTGATACTCATTCCTGCCAAGTTGATATCAAATGCACTGGTTCTGTTAATCCATTCCCTTTCTTTCTATCACTTTATTTACATTTTTGGGTTACTGGACCCTACTTAGATTACCGAGTTAAACTAATTTTGATAAAGAGAAAGTTGTTGAGTATAATTTTGGAAGAATTTAAATATAGTTCTTATTTTGGAAACAGCAGGAGTATGCTCTCAAAAAGTATGTGTTTCTTTATTCTGTTTCATATGTGCATTCATCTTTCATGAAACTCTTGCTACGCTTAAGGTTCTAAGCTGTACTTTATGACTTGCAATAAATTGCATCAGTGTAAACTGTGTTGTCAGTTTGCTGTTGTTTACTTTGAGAAACTCATTATAATATGCTAGTTTCAAAATTGTGTTGAGTTTTAGATTTTAGATTTTGTTTTTAATTGTTATTATTATATATATTTTTTATTTTGATTGAACTTTTCAGGTATCAGTGTTTTATGGATACCCCTGTGTCATATGAAGTTGAACTGTTGAAATTTAGGAATTTATATTAGAATATGTCGTGTTCTGTTTCAGTCTAGCTTTTTGGATGCTGCTCAAATGCTAGTATCCTTATTAAAAAGCCTACATGCACATCATTATTTTTGTTTCTCTTACAGACTTGTTATTTTTGGGTGATTTCTTTCTTTACAGGTACCGCATCTCTTTATTTTCACGGTGGAAGCAAAGAGGAATGTATGCAATGTGCATGTGGGTTGTCCAGTTGCTTCTGGTCCTTAGCAATATGGATTCAGTGTTTATATACATCCCTGAATATTATCTGGAAGCTTTGGTAAATAAGCACTTAGCGTTTATTTAGAATTAACAGCAGTTTTAATTCGTTCAGTTGTAGAGTAGAGAACATCTTCACTAGTTATCGACTTTAATACCCTTTTTTGGGTTTTCCTGTTTTATGCGTCTAAGAGGGATAAAATTGTGCTGGGACTAAGAGGGAAGGGTCATTATTAGAAAAAGCAAAAAAAAAATTACGAATTTGGGTTGGTAGTCACACATTAACCTTGGTTGATTTGCATGAGTATACATTATTAGTTAAAATTTCTCTTATCATTCTTATAATCATCAACTTATCTTAACATAAATATTTTCTCCCACATGACCATACAGGTTGATTGCTTTCATGTGTTGCGGAAAAGTGATCCTCCCTTTGTTCCATCCACAATTTTCATTAAGAGAGGACTTACTTCATTTGTATGCCTCACCCTTTCAATCTCCGTTTTTCCTATTTAATATTTAATTGAATTATACCTGATATTTGTTTCTTGATCTTTAGTGAATGAAATTTGATTCTAAAGGAGTAATGAAATTTTTTTAGAATAAATTTTTGGCCTTATATGATAATATATTTAAAGTACAAACTCCTATGCAGGCACTTTTACGTGGCCAATATAAAATAACATAGAACATCATGACAATGCCATGAGCAGATTTGTGTGTAAGAAATGAAGTGAATTATAAGCAACATAAAAAGATCTTTATTAAAATAAAAGAAAAGAATATGATAAATCCCTTGTGTATTATATAGAAAAAGAAACATACAGAAAATACGGGCTAAGCCGATTACATAGATAAAAATATTTAACAATATTTATAATATCTCATAATATTTAATAATATCTTTGGTTTGAAAATGTTGACCAAGGTGTTGTTTGACCTATGAGATGCCATGGTGATCACTACATGTAAGAACAATGTCATCAACATATACTACGAGATAGATACACCCAACATTTGAGTGATGGTAAAAAACTGAATGATTTGCTTCACTGCAAGTCATATCAAATTGTTGAACTAACATTGCTAATTTTTCCAAACCAAGCCCTAGGTGATATTTAGTGAATGAAATTTGATTCCACAGGAGTAATGGAATTTTTTTAGAATAAATTTTTGGCCTTATATGATAATATATTTAGAGTACAGAATCCTATGGAGGCACTTTTACATGGCCAATATAAAATAACATAGAACATCAAGACAATGCCATTAGCAGATTTGTGTGTACCAAATGAAGTTAGTTATAAGCAACATAAAAAGATATTGAATGATAATCAAGATTTGTATATTCATCTTCCTATCATAACGAGTCTTACAAACATGTGCTTAAATGCCCAATGTCCGTAAACCTTGCATTTGGTAAGGTATTGAGTGACCTGAGAACTAATGGAGGAAAATGTGATATTTCTGAATGCTCCAATGAAGCATGCGTGTGTGAAGAGGGACCAAGTGACATCGGTATAACTTACACCAACTATTACACTATCAATAACTTCTTACAAAATATAATTTTAATCAATCCAACTATTGGATTATAACCATATACTTGATGGTGTGTGAAGTTTGATAAAAAAACATTAACAATAAGATGGTGGTCAAATGATTCATATTGGTATATATACCTTAAGAATTATTTATCACGTCAAAATTGACGTATATAAACAGGACATAAATAATTTTGGATCAATCCTTATTTTTGTAATCTATCTAAAAGCAATTTTCAATCTAATGGTGGGTTTTGAGAATTCTAAATTACACAAGCACACAAGGGAACAAGTACATGGGATGGGATAAAGCAGCATACATGAATCTGAAAAATTCACAAACCTATGTTTTTAATGCGGCTACTCCCAAATAGATCAGTTTCAATCAATGCATCTCTCATTGGTTCTAAATCGATCATTCATATCTTTTTCACTAGGTCACTTTTGTAGTCACCCATTTCAATGATCCAAGAATATCAAGTGCAGATCTTAGAGACCTTCTTCTTCAGTCTATATCTGTCCTGGTGCAGTACAGGGAATATTTGGCTACCTTTGAGAACAATGAGGCAGCCACCCAAAGGATGCCGAAAGCTTTATTATCAGCATTTGATAACAGATCTTGGATACCAGTGACAAACATACTCTTACGATTATGCAAGGGTTCTGGTTTTAGTTTTTCAAAGAATGGAGAATCATCTTCATCATCAGTTCTTTTCCAAGTATGTTAACAAACTCTTTTTGTTACGGGGTAGGTTTTGCTTGGATCAATTTCTTACCATAAAGTTTTCCCCCCCTTGACTCTTGATGCAATGCAGAGGTTGCTAAGGGAAGCTTGCATAAGTGATGAAGGATTGTTTTCATCTTTTCTAAACCGACTGTTCAATACACTAAGCTGGACCATGACTGAATTTTCAGTTTCTGTTCGAGAAATGCAAGAAAAGTACCAGGTATGAATATATTTTTCCATCCTTTACTAAATTTGAATCTTGTTGTAGCAGTAAGAGTACATATTCTACATGGGTTCTGGGATTTCAGTTTGTTATGTACTTCTGTAGCTGATCCATTTTTCTATTAATTTAACTCGGGGTTCATTTCAAGTCATAGTGTGCATAAGATTGAAATGGTTTCTTTCTATAATTATAATGGATTGCTTGGCTGATTCAGAGTTTGATATATCCATTCCAATAATTTATTGTTGCTACACTTACACAGGTAATAGAGTTTCAGCAAAGGAAATGTTGTGTCATATTTGATCTTTCATGTAATCTTGCAAGGATTCTGGAGTTCTGCACTCGTGAGATTCCTCAAGTATTCCTGTCTGGACCAGACACTAACCTACGAAGGTTAACCGAGTTGGTTGTATTTATCCTCAATCACATTACTTCTGCTGCCGATGCTGAATTCTTTGACTTGTAAGTTCAAATCCTATGACTTAAATATACAAGAACTGAATGCACCCCCTCCACACACACTTGCACGCACTGATATTGTTTCGTGAGAAACCAATAGTCCAAGGCTCCTTGAGAATTTGGAATCTTCTCTGTTGAAATATATTTTATTATTTTGATTTTTTTATGAGGCTGCCCTCTTATTTTTTTTTCAGGTCCCTTAGACGGCATAGTCAATCTCCAGAAAAAATAAACCGAGGCATGATATTGGCCCCTCTAGTAGGGATCATCTTAAATTTATTGGATGCTACAAATTCTGAAGAATATCGAGAAAACAATGATCTTTTAGATGTTTTCGCAAGCATGGACTGTCCAGATACCGTTCAGTATGGGTTTCAGTATCTTTTGGATTATAACTGGGTTAGTTGTGATTCCATAGTATTTAGAATGGCTTTTTGTTTCTGTCGCACTTTTTATCCAATTTTTTCAAAATTCTAATTTGGTGCTATCTAATGCTAAATTATTAATAAAATTAACCGGCAAAGTTCATTTGGCACATTTCTATGAACCTCAACAATTTCAAATGATAAGTGGTAGTTCCTAGTCATGTCACGATTCCAGTTTTCTCTTGATCTTTGAAACTACTAAGCTCTTTCATTTTCTCAGGACGGATCCTTTCGAGGGGAAGCTTATGTAGCAAAATATGAGCAACTAGAGAATTTTCTTAGTCTCCTTACTTGCCGCACCGTATTACCACATGATAAAGTGGATAGTGTGGGAGATACAGATCTTGATGATAGCTTGTGCTGCATATGTTATGCATGTGAAGCAGATGCTCAAATTGCACCTTGTTCACACAAGTCTTGTTATGGCTGTATAACCAGGCACCTTTTGAACTGCCAGAGATGTTTCTTTTGCAACGCAACAGTGACAAGTGTTAGCAAAATTGGTTAGAAGACGGGCTAGGGAGCTTCTTTTTTGGTTGCTTGGTTCCTTGTGGAAGTCAGCCAGTCAGTAACTCATTATTTGTTTATTTGTGAACAACATATATAAAAAAGTGGCACGTAACTGTAAAGGAAAACAGAAAAGGAAAAAGGAAGAAGAAAAAAAGAATGAGGGCGCAGGGTGTAATCGGGTATGAGTTAATATTGTTCCAGATGGCGAAGTGCTTCTTCATATGGACAGGGTAGTCGCCGTAGGCGAATTAAGAATTTTGTAGGCTATTTTAGAGGGTATTATGTTGTAAATATGCGATGTAAATGATAGGCAGATCATCGAAGTTTCTTTCTAGTAAAGGAAAATGGGGATTAATTTATAAAAAAGCAGTAAAGTTAATGTGGGTGAAAAATAATTCCTTGACAAAGGTGATGGCTTATGATATGGAATTATAAAATAAATTACAATTCTAAGGAACGAAAGCAAAATATTATATTTCTTTAGTATTTTCCTGAATTTTCTAGAAATTATAAAATTATATGGGTTTCACTCCTTGTTTACTGCATTTAACTCTTCATTTTGTAAGTTTCAATAACTGTTAACTCATAATAGAAAGTGTAATGCGTGAGTCTTTTTCTTTTTCCTTTAGGGCTTTTATTGGCAATCCACTTTTTAAGTTGGGCTTGTCCCAGACAATTCACCTACTTCTTGGAGGCCCAATTCAGTATTTTCTGAGAGAACCAGTCTGGCTATGGTCGATTCATTGGTGGTGTATGCTATGTTAGTGTTTGTATCGCTCTGTGCGTCTCCCAAACAGAAGAAATGCAGAGTGCTCTGCAATTCCAAGCTTCAAACCCACGCACCTTAGCTCCACTCACGACGCACACTTTTGCCACCAACGTTCGCTCACACCGTAGTCTCTCATTCACGAAGCTCTCTTCCCTTCCCCTACCTCTGTGCTCCTTCACCGTACAACCCTCACATTACACCTCCACACTCGGATCTCCACAGCTCACACACTGGAACCTCACCAGCCGCCACGTCACCGTTCTCAACGTCTTTGCCTGCGCGGTACCGTCATCGCTCTCCCTAAACAAATCTTTTATTATCTCTTATCATTCTTCAATTAACGAAACCTGTGTGTTGTCTCGTGCAGACGGCGGTATGTACAACGTGGCTGTTTTTCTCCGCGATTCCGACGCTCCTGGTTTGTGTTATCGATTTTGTGTTTGATTTTTTGAGGTCTTAGTTTCTGATCCTGAGAATGTGATTTTATGTTAAGGCTTTCAAGAAAGCAGCGGAATCGATGGAGAAGCTGATGGATGCCACGAGGGAAGAGCTTCCCAACACCATGGCCGCAATTCGATTATCCGGCATGGAAATCAGTGACTTAACCACCGAGCTTGGTCATATAGGGTAATTTTGTTATTGAACATTAAACTGTTAGTCGCAATTAAGAAAATTAGTTTGATTCCCTTCACATAGATGTTAGTTAAATCATCCCTGTCATTAAGTTTCCTTGCCATTAACACTGCCATAAAAACTCTTTAACAGCCTATATTCGTTACAAAATTTCATGACTGATGTAAAACTGATAGCAAATGAGGACATCAGCAACTTTTTGTAGCATTTTTGTTAGCCTCTTCTCTGTATTCATGTAGGAGTTAGTGGAACTTGAAATGAATCGCCGATTTAAATATATAGCTTGTTACGTTAGTTCTAAGACTAGGAAAGTTCTCAAATAAGCCTCTGACAGTATTACTAATTAATTGCATTAGCCAAAATTAATAAAAAGTGGGACATGATATTATTAATTAAATCTCAAGATTTAAATGGAATAATTAGGCATTGTAGAGATTTATTTTAAGGCCTAACGCCTTACATTTTTAAGGGACTAAATTGGTAGTAGTTTAAAACTTAAAAGTGAGAAATAAGTCAATGGTTTAAGCTTTTATTTATTTATTTTCAATTTTTTTGCTCGTTTTGTGTTGCTTTTTATAATGTTGATATTACTCCCACTTGTGTGGGGTGGTATAGCCAAGGGATTACTCAAGGTGTTCGAAGCTCCACTCGTGCAGTTCGCTTGGCGGAGGAGAGGATTCGCGGCTTGACTACTATGCCTTCTTCAGGTTACGTACCAATCATGACTGTTTAAGTTAGGTTCCTGTGATTTTAGTTTTTTGGTAGGGCAGACAAAGCAATTTTACTTCATGTTTTTGACTTTGTTATAGCTTCCTTGCAGGAGATGATCAATTCGAAAGCTGAGGATAGTAATGAGCCTGCGGTGGCCAAAACAGCAAGGGGCGTGAGAGAGGGTATTGTCAAGGGTCGTGCTATGTTGCAAATGTTTTTCACCCTCACCCGATTTTCAAGGTTTGCTCTCAATTTTATCTCTGGTCGTAGAAAACTGTCAAACTAGCATATCGCCTTGGAAACCAACATCATTGTTCACTTCTCTTGGTTTGAGTCTATTTTGGTTTTTATCCCGTTGTTCATGGATGGTTTGTTATATGCACTTTTGCCATTTGCTAGTTACACATTGCAATACAAACGTTTCCCTGTACTGTAAATGACCACCAAATGCGACAATGTATTGACCCATTTATAGTGTTGACTTCATCATATCATACGTTAAATCACCTTCGTACCAAATCAGTTAAATAAAAGATATAATTGGAGGTCACCTAAAATAAACGAACGACAAATCGGGGTGTGTGTTCGGGAAATAAACTAATCTAAATGATATGACTGGATCATTGCTCGTCGCGCTTATTACTGTTTCGTGTTTGGGGTCGTAAGGCAAGGTAAACAGTCAACTTACCAGAAGCAAACTGGGATGGGATAGCATTGAAACTATGTGGTAATTGAAAATGAAATGTATTTAACTCGAGAAAGTAAATGATGGGAAAGATAAACATTAACAATGTCAAGGTAGCAGCATTCTTGAACTAAACGAGACGTGTGGTTGCTGTAACTGGTGGTTGGCAAGGAAAAGTTTTTGTATTAAAACTAAGCGTTTGGTAGGCTTTGTCCTAGTGAAAAATCAAACAGACACGTACAAAAAAGCCTTGTATTGCTTCTGGCAAGCACACTCTTTAATGTCGTTGATCTCTATACATCATCAATCTCTTTGGGGTGAGTTCAATATTTTTAATAATTTATAGAAATGATCTCATCGTCTTATTAGGTGATTTGACTTCAAAAGAAATCTTATTATATGATTTACAAAGATAATATACAAAATCAAAGCGACCCGGTCAAGAGAAGTAAAGAACTAATACCTTGTTTATGCCAATGAAGTTAAGTGGCCATGTACAAATAAATTTAAAAGAAACCTCAGTTGTATCTATTCACGGAATAATTAACTCTAAGGCAATTTGTGTAATTACAAAAAGGTCGAAAATGTCTATATTCTTCCTTAAGTTCTTTGAATTACTACTTCTTTATGGTGGGAATGTCGTGCCCTCTTCTATCCGTGTAGGTGGTATGTCGTGGTGGTGTGTCTGGAAAAATATTATGACACCTTAAGTTAGTATTCGGTTTGAGATAGTTGATGGTAATAAATGCGGTTTAATACATACTTTTACTTTAGTATGTGGACCAATTTATAGGATTGTGATGAGCCTCTAATATTAGATCAAGATTAATGTAGATTTTGAGATTAACTTTTGGATTAAGGTGGATTTTCGTACAACGATTAAGTTAATATTTTGTGTTAAGGATGGTACTAGTCTCTCCAACAATACACTTTCTTTTTCTTTAATTCCTAAGATGAAAGTAGATTGATTTGGGTGTCATGTCCTGCGCTTAACGGTGGTCTTGTGCTCTCCTCATTGCTTGTGATATTGTGGATGTGAGTCCTCCATCTTTGACAAAAGTTGGATCAAAATCTAGGCATTTATAGAAAGTTTTCACACCTTGTTTTACGAATTGGCATGGACGTATCTATTCCATGGTGAGACTCTTTCTCTTAGCATTTCCTCCCTATCTCACTCCGCTCTTTCTTTGACTATTTCACCAGTTTATTATTGTGTAACTTTATATTTGACATGACCCTTTGTTTTTCAAATATGTTACAAACACATATAAAGTTATTTATTAATTGGTTAGCATCAGGTGCATGTAGTGTAATGGCAGTACACCTTTGTGTTATAACAAAAAAAATTGGGATTTGAACGTGCGCCAAGAGGTAGGTTCTCAAATACGTATATGCAAGAATGGGGTATTGAGACTTCTCAACTTTACCTTTATTCTTTATACATTCTAAATTTTCACATTTAGCTGCTTGGCACATGATATATGAAAATTGGTCCGTCCAAAATAGGATCATAGGCCGAGCATAGGAAGATGAATATATCAGAGTTTTGGTACTAGGACAGGATGTAATTTTCAAGTCACCAAGCATATAAATTTGGAATAGGGTGATTCTGGTTAAAGGACGTAATATATAACCGACTTGATGATATTAACTTATGTATTAATGGGTCTTGGTCCCGATTTATTGTTATGCTAAAGAGTTAATGAACCTTAACCTTGATTTATTATTATCCTAGATGATGTGATTCCAATAGCCACATAGAACAAGATTCTTGACATTCTTAGGAATCACCTTGAGCTGGAAAATATAGAGGCACTTTTCTTAGAGTTGGATCATTGTTCTAAGACAAAAACTCACCAAAAACTAGTACCAAATCCCAAACTCATTTGGATGAACCAAATATTGTCAAATTGAATCAACAAAGGGAATGAAAGCTGGAATGACCGAACAGAATTAAACAACAATTCATATGA
>Ga0123342_1004767_pt1 | contig 20374 bp, 8 predicted proteins | sample Turbeawhitnodule_FD_89960 | JGI IMG/M metagenome (GOLD analysis project Ga0123342, IMG submission 89960) | Root nodule microbial communities of legume samples collected from Mexico - Turtle bean Mexico white nodule | ecosystem: Host-associated > Plants > Roots > Nodule | place: Mexico: Nepantla... | reverse complement strand
GGAACATATTTCTCACAAAAGATCATCAATAATGAATCCACTTTATCAAAGTGTTCTCCCAAATTATATTAATATTCCAGTTTCGTCACAACCACACAAAACCATACCCAACCTCTTTATCAATGGTCAAATTCAACAAAAGTAAAGCCTTGTCGACCATCTTCTAACTATAAACTCCATTATTTCTTTTCATTAATATTCATCTTTTATAGTACTTCATAATAAATAAAAAACTAATTATTCACCATTTGCCCACTTGTTTAGGAAAAAAGTTTCAAGCTTTAGATCTGTTCCAGATATATACTTTCCCTACTGTTATTTAATTAATATAATTTTAAAATTATTTTATTTTTAATATGGAATTATATTTTTAAAAGGACATAGTTGATGATTTAGAAGTGTTTATCTTGGTTCATTTAAATGTTTGGTTTTTGTTAAAGCCAAGTCAAATTTTAGGTATTTTTCATTTTTTGACTGATGTCTTGATCATTCAGTTTGTACGAGGATGATCTTCTGGTATTCTTTTTCACATGTCTATTTTTAAATGTTTTTTTTGGATTTTTTGGGTCTAAGTATATTTGTTCACTATAATTATCAGTTTGGAGCGTTTTTGTCTTTGGTGGAGAAAACTTAAGGTTACTTTCATGTATAAGTTGAATCATAAAGTGATTTACATTTATTATTTTTTTATTATTGATAAAAAAATACAATTTTTTTTCGAATTGTAATATCGTGCATGATTGTTAATATATCATCACTCATGTATTAATTTTCACCTTTGTCTAATTTTTTTAATAAAAATTAATATCAAATATTTTTTGATTCAAATAAATTATATTGACTTTTAAATAATTCATAAAAATATCTCTATAAACTGTTTCAGTAATTTTAAGTTTTTTTCTTCACTTTCCTTGTTCTCCTGTACTTTTCTCTGCACAACTAACAACTATTTTGAAAGCCTTTTTCTCATTCACACACACTGGGGAAAAGTAGACAGATTTTTATTATTAGTTTCCACGTTCTTTTGTTCTTTGTTTGATTTTTTTCTGTCAACATAACTTTTTTTTATTGTAAAATATTTTCAAACTGTCTAGATATTAAATAGGTGTTATGATATTTTCTTATTTAAAAAAAAAAACTGAAAATAAAACGGTATTCCAAAACTTTGAAATATTTTGCACCCTGTGAATGATTTAAATCTAAAGATATATTTAATTCACAATATCAATTTAAAATGTAAAACTATTTTATTTCGTATAGAAATGTCTATTTTTGGACAAAAGTTAAATAAAAAATTGTAAAAGTAATTGAATTGACAAAATCCCGCATTTCTTTGGTTCGGTTTGTCCAATACTTATCTAAAACTTGTAAGTTATTATTTAGATAAAGTTTTTTTTTTTGCATAAAATTTTAAGATTCAAAATTAAAAATTATAACTTAAATAAACGTTTATATTTAACAAAAAAAATTAACTAAAATTTATTTGGTAAATTATTTAAATTATATTTTATTTAAAACTGTTTTGTCTAATAAAAAATATCATTTTAAAACATTTTCTGATTATATATATATATAGCTCTATGTGTCTTTTTCATTTGTGTCTACTACTGGTCCATGGATTTATTTTGTTATCGTTTGGTAGTTATTTCACGTGAAAGGAAGAACCAAAAAGAAATTGTTTGTTGAATATTTTTGCTGGAAACGTGATTGAGGGGTGGTGGATGTGTGAAAGAATATTAATTGGATCAAAACTCAACTATATTTTCAGATTAATACACATAATTCAAAATCTTAATATTACAAGTTCTATATTTTTTATTTCTTATAATATTATTATTTTTATATATTTTTAGCACGTGACAGACTTTAACTCATATTTAAAACTTTAACTCACATTTAAAATTAACAATTTCAACAATTTTCTTCACTAGCGTAATAACAAAACACAATTATTTGAAACTCATCATTTCAATTTATAATAGAGATGAAATAACAATTTTTATATGACACTTTTTTAAGTGATAAACTTTAAAAATATTTGATGTTAATCAATCATATTAAAAATGTCACATCAAATGAATCATCTCAATTTAAATTTATGGTAGAGATGAATTAACAATTCTTATACATTTTTAAGTAAGAAACATTAAAAAGGTTCGATGTTAATAAATCATATTTTAAATCTCCCATTAAATAGAGATAAAATTAAATTATAGTATATATGTGAATAAAATTTCAATTTTATTTTTTAAGTTAATTATATGAAGTTGAGTCAACCTTAGATTTCCATTATCTTAATATAATATTAGAATTATTCATTCGTATGAGTTAAACTTAAACTTTTTAAATATTATTAGAGTCATTTAAATTTTTTTTTATCAATAAAAAATTTAATAAATAAAGTGTGGCATTTTAAGGATGCTTTAATCCTATTACATAGTGTTTGAGGACTCTCTGAATAAGAAAGTATAATACAAATTTAATATAATCTAAGTTTAAATCTTACAACTTAATATGTTATTAAAATATTTTTCTAATAAATCATGAACAAACACATTATAAATCATTACACTACTTCTAATCTAAAACTTTCAACTATAAATTTATCATTTTTTTCCTTATATATTACTTGTGTGTATCCTAACAAAAAAAAAATTTATCTCACAACAAACTTGATCAATTTTACACTATACAAATAAGATTTTAAGTTTTGATTTTTATTCTTAATATATGCTTTAGCTTTTGTCTTTCTCGTTAATTGTTATTATCTTTAATCGATATGAGTTTTGCAATCATTATTTATAAATAAATAAAAAATTATAAAAATTAAGACAAAAACAAACATATTAATAAAAAAAGTTTATAAATTATATTAATATGGATTGTTTTTTATAAGCTAGAATATTATTAACATGAATTGAAAAGTTTACTAATTCTCATAAAAAAAAATCATAATTTAAACTTAAACACGATATTTATAGCAGATGGTATTTGCTGAGTATATTTAATTAAGAAATTATCCTGTTGATCTCAGGTTGAGATTTATTGTACAGATTCTCATTCACATGGTGAATTTATCAAATTCGTTGGGCAAATAAGGTTTGAACCTAATCATGTTTTTTTGGATGAGATTCCTTCATCCACTAATGGAAATCTCATTCACCACTGAATGAATCATGCATAGTTACCCAAAACCAATCTCAATTCCAAAACCAACTATTTCCATTCAGAATCTCCATTGAATAAAAGAGAAAAAAGAGAGGGAAAAATAGATCTTTGATTGACCCAACACTTCATAATAATATTTTTTAGATTCCATTTATATCTTTGAAAATAATATTATTATTTTTTATTTCTTACTTTGTAGACTTAAACGGTAGTAGGAGCATATACTCACGGATAAATAGTTTAAATCAAAATACAATTTAAAAAGTAGGTCATTGTATAAAAATATATGTATATATAATTATCTTATATAGTAAATAATAAATATATTTAAATTATATGTGTAATTTTGTATTTATTTATTTACCCTAATTATATTAATTAATATTTTTATTTTTTTATATTAAACAAAGTATAATTAATAATAGACTAAAAAATAACAGTAGGAAATATCCAAAATTTGAAATTAATAGATATTTTTGTAGAGTTATTCATACTTGCAAAAACAAAAACTTGTATTTTTTTAAACTTAAAAATAGTCGTTTGCATTAAAATAAACTAAAATACGACAACTGTGTTTGTCTTTCATTGAGGTGAGTGCGTGTCTGAAGTTTCCTGAACAAGAATACAATTTATTTTCACCAAATTGAATAGGTTTAGTGTATTCCAAGTGGTATTAGTTGATTCTGGAATAGTGAGGTGTGGAATAAGACAAAGACGAGGAGAAATTAAGAGTTTCAAAGCTAAACTTAAAAAACGGGGATAAAAAGCAAGATTGGTTGATTGAGAAAGAGGTTTTGAATGATATTTTGTGACTCATTCCTCTTGGAAGATTATAGATAGTTGGAACACGAAATTTGTAGGGACAAGAATAAACCGCCCAAGAACACACAAAAAAAGGGTTAGGATAACCAAATGCTTTGTCAAAAGTTAGCTAAATATCAAAGCCACTTCCTTGAAAACCAACAAAATGTGAATACTTAATCACCCAAAGTCGTAACCAAGTTTGAAAGCAATTAGTTCACAAGGAATCGGTGCAATTAAGGATACTAATTTTTAATCTAATCTTTCTACATATTTTATTCCATCTATTAAAATAATAAAAAATTAAAAGTCGAAGGAATAAAAATATAGTATTTTTTTTATTTAAATTAATATTAAAAAATTAAAAAAAAATAAATTGTGTGTTTTCTATAAATATGGTTGCTTACAAATAAAAATATTTTAATTTAAAACAAAATTAAGTAGAAATATAAAATTAAAATTATAAAAGTTTGTTTCACTCAACTTTATTACTATTAAAATAAAAAAAACTTAACATGACGTGACATAGTGATACTGACTTAATTGGTTTAAATATAAGACAAGTATCATCGTAGATATTTTCAATTAACATTGGTTTTGTTCAAACTTTTTTTTATCCAATTTCATTAAGTTTTCATATAATACGTAAGATGGTTCAGAAAAATCAACTAAAATTTAAATAATAAATTACTTTTTAAAATTGAAATTCTATGCACTTATTTATATTAAAACTGGCTTCTTGCTGCATCTAATAGAAATTAACTATTTTAAAACATTTTTTTATAAATTTATTTAAATAAACGTTGATTCTGATTATAATTTATTAATTTTAATTATTTTACTAGGTAGATGGAAGAAAAATCAATGAAAAAATCTTATTTTCATAGGCTCACTAAACATATCCTTTACTTGTGAATTTACAAAATTGAAAGTGATTGATAAGTTTGGTCAGATTTTTTTCACCATTCCCCGTGTAGAGCGTGTTTGGGTTGCTACGAAAAGAGGAATTTGATTCTCCACTAAGTTATTATCACATTAAAATACACCAATTTTAATATTTTATAATTATTAAAATCTATTATCAAAATCAATATATTTTAAAAATATAATAAAATGAGTCCAAAAAAGTTAATGAGTGGTGCAGAATTCACACGGAGCAGAGGGTTTTGAGGGTGATTTCTGAGTTATTCTTTAAAATTGTAAGACACGGTTACTTAAGACTTTGTTTGTTACAATCCAAACAAGCAGGTCCCATGCGCATATATATAGTCAAGGCAAGTGTTCATCAGGGAAACTTCGAGTTACTTAAACCACCTAATCAAAAATTAAGAGATAAAATCACGATTATAATTTTCTAAGCATGACTTCATGTCCCACACAAAAGTATCAAACTTACGTATAAATTAACTTTATTTTTTAATTGAGGTAGTTCGTTGAATTTAGTTCATTTTTCACATCCTTAATAGATGTTTGGAAGAGTATCTGAAAACTTTATTTGTAAATTAGTTTTTCTATAAATATATTTCAAATTATTTTTTTATTTAAAAAAAGTAAGTTAATAGTTTTAATACAATTTTTTATTCAATATAAAAGTTATAAATGGCTGTTTTTTTTACTTAGAAATAATTTTATATTTTCAAATTATTTTTAACAAAAAAAACGTGACAGTTAATTTAAAATTGTATTAGTTGATATTTTTAACATCCGTATATATAAATAACATATGAGTAACTTATGTAGAATATTGATAGATACAAATATTATCACTATAATTTATAAAATATATGACATAAGGACACAATCTATATATTATATAATTATGAATTATATAAATTAATAATAAAAATTTATGTATATAGAATATATTTTAGATTTTTTTAATAAAATATATTTTTTATAATTGGTTTAAAATAATTTTTTTATTATTTTATAATTATAATAAAAATTTATACAATAAATTTTTGTTTTTAAAAAATTAATATATTTTTAGATATTTTAAAATACGTTAAACCCGTAATTAAGAATGACAAAAATAATCTACGGAACTCATTTTCACTTGTAAAAATAGATGATGAAAAACGTAGTAAGTGGATTGGTCAGCCAGGTGGTATGAGAATCTTGACCTATTTAACTAATTTTTATTAAATATATTTATATTTAAAAAACATATTTAGTTTTTTTTTTAATTTTAATTATCTAATTAAAACTTTTAATTAGATAAATTAAAATGACTATTACATGTTCAATTATTTTAATATATGAAATCTTTTACAATAATTATATAATTAATATTTATTAACATACTCTGATATTATATATTAAATATAAAAGTATTAACTTTTTCTAATATAAAAATACAATAAAATAATTTATATTTATATTTATTTAAAATGTTTTATTTTAATGTATTATTATTTTGAAATATAATTTATTTATTTATTAAGATTTGATAATACTTTTTATTTATTTTAAATTTTAATTTAAATCTCATTTATATTTTAAAAAAAATAATAAATACATTTACAATAAAAGAAAGATAATGTTTTTTTTTTAAATAAGTAAGAAATTTATGTATAATTTAAAAAAAATTGGTATGTTAGTTTAATTTAAGAAAATCTTAAAAGAATGGTACTATAGATATTATTATTTTGGGAGCATGAACTCACCTTCACAATACCTACTTCATTCCTCCCTTCACGTGGTGGTTGAGAAACCCAACCACCATTACTTCTACCTTAATTCTTTCACAAATCGCTCCAACACATTTTCAAAAATTATTAAATTTTATATCTTATTTAATCATTTTATTCTAAGTTCAAAGTTTTTAAATGAATTTTAATCAATAATCAATGCGTGTTGCAATAAATATATTATTATTAATTAAGTTTTATTTAATAATTAAGTTTTATTTAATTTCTGGTCCATATCGTGTTACTATTGCAATGAATTGAGCCAACAGAACTCCCACTTGTGTTTCACTTACTAACACACTCACCCATCTGCCTCAGGTTTTAAAACAATTTAATTTTCGTTGTTGCATTTTAAAGAAAGGTAGTAATCATAATAGTGAAATCACTTTGCTATCATAATAGCAAGTTAACAACAACTATTTGACTACGCAAGCTCATCTATTGGAAGACAATTTTACAACTACTTATAATTCAATTTTCTTTCCACGCCTTATACTATCTTTGTCACTCCACAAAAACAGTTAACTTTTTTTTGTGAAGAAAAAAAAAACAGAAATCTTAAGCCTAAACTAACAAGCTTAACCACATAAAAAAAATCAACAAAGTTTAAAATATACACATTAAAAGAATTATTATTAAATTATTGAAGATTTATATCAGTTAGAAATAATATTAAATTAAATTATATAAATATATGCAAATTTTATTTATAAGTTGATTTTACGAATTGAGTTAGATTTAATGTTGATTTCTTATAATATATACTTTATTTTGCTTCATAAATAATATATAAAAAAATTATATATTTAAGAAATGTATCAATTTTTATATATAAAAAAAATGTTCTCAAGAGAACTTACAACCCTACATCCTTCAAAAGAGGGTCAAATATTGGACCCACAAACAACTATATCTACTATTATATTTTTAAATTGCATAATTCATTCCCAATTTACACTTAAGAGACTTTCCTAATGAGTTATGTTGAAGTTGTTGTTTCACCTGTTATTGAACCGTTATTGGATTATTCATAATATTTAGTTTCGCGTTCGGGATGTTCAATCCATATAACATGTGGTTGTATGTTGAAGATTTTATGTTGAGTAGAGACAATGTCAAATTATAATATATAAGTGAGTGTAAAATTTATCTTAAAAATAAATTTTGATATGTGAGTTCTCAAAATAACTTATTTTAAGAGTCACCTCTTTTATTTTAATATATTTTCTTATCATCCTTATTTTCTTTTTATTTATTATTATTGTACTATTTCTTAGTATTTATTGTACATTTAAACTTTTTATGTGGTTCAAATTAAAAAGATTTAACATTAAAATTTGAAGTAATTAATGTAGCATATGTACTTCTCAACAAGAACACCTATACAAAACAATATTGACAATACAACCACTTATATACATCAATCTCATTAACATAACTTCAACAGTTCAAAATTAATTTTTCTATCAAATTCACGAGTTTCAATATATCTTTTTAATCCAATAAAAACCATACATAATAAAAGACAATGGATTTCACACTCGTTCACTAGTTTCTAATCCACCATTTTCAATTATCTCTCAACTAAAATTATGAATTTCGTTAACTTTCATTGCCCTTTATCACTTGTTCCTTCAAAACACTCACACCATACAAAGAAAAGTCAGAAAAATCATAAATAGTCTTACGAATTCTCACTTAAGAACGCCAATTTCATAAATGCAAAACAATACAAATACCTCATATACTTGGGAGAAAAAACTTATTGTAATTAAAAATGTAATAAACTAATTGTAATATACTTTTAATATTTTGTACAATATAGTGGAATAAGATAAAATAAAAAATTAGTTCAATTTAATTATTAATTTTGATTATAATACTGAATATGTAACTACATTCAATATTCCTAAAAAGAGATGGTTGCTCATAATAAATTTACTATATTTTTAGCTCACGTAGAGATTATAGGGTTTTTGAAGAAAAAATATATGTAAATTATGCATGGGGTTTGTTCTTACAATGTCAGATTTCTTTGACAGTGACTCATTTTATCTTTTGCTTTCGGTCTTCAAGTACGGTAGTCTTTAGTCAAGTCTTCTATTTCGCCAAATGGTTGTTGGGGGAACCTACAAAGATACTTCGATGATCAAGATAGTCCGAGTAGAATATGCAGATGAGTTGATAGAGAAAAATTACCTTTGATGCTTGACTGCCTCTAGTATTTATACCTTTTAGGTGAACCCATATTATCATGGATCCGCTTGTAGAATCTAAACGAGAATATAATTATGTGTTAATTATGCTTTATAAATAAATTAACTTAATTATAATTAAATGTCATTTTAAAAGTCTTGTTCGAATTTAAGACGACTACTCGCACATCCGGTAATAGAGAGTCCTTGTAAATTGTGATGTGTTAAAAATGTTCATATAGAATATTTGGTAGAGAGTCCTTCTAAAATCTCCACATGATTTTTTGGTTTGATTTCACATATGTGGATGTATTTGTGTGTCTTAAATTTAATTCCTTGGGATATGTGTCAAAACCCCTCACTAGTTCATATTTGAAGTCGCCATGCCTTGTTTCTGCCAAAAACTATTAACAATGAAGACGTAAAAAACAAATTTATGTTTTCATATAAACTAAACTACTATACAATTTTTCAGAATGTTTTTATTAGGTATTGTTTTTTATATATGATCTTGACTTTGCTTATGTTATGTGTCTCTGAAGGGGTTAAGTGTTTGAAAAGAATACTGACATTCAAATCAATGTTCGATTCTTAAAGGTTTTTATGTTATAAAGTCACATTTTATAGGAAATTAAAAACTTTAACCTCTTATATTGGATGTTTTTCTAATCATACTATTTTGTCCTGTAAGAATTTCTTGCAGATGGCCTAAATAGTTGCTAATTACAATTTTAATTTTAAGTTAATCATAATTGTTAATTACATATCAAGGTAAATATTTAATTGATAGTAACTGATTTTTAATGAAATGTGAATATCTCAATTAGGTACGCGTATGAAATATTTAAATATCCATGTTTATATGCCCATCTTAAAAAATAATTATCTATAGTTGCTAACTGAAATATAACTATTTGTAGCCTGTAACAATAAGTTAGTAGCTTATATATAGTTTAAAGGAAAAAGTGTTAAAATGAGGAACTGAAATATCCATTTTAATCAGGTTATGAATTTTAGGTTTAATTTCACTTTAGGCAGGCTGCATCAATAGGCTTTCTAGTTTGCTTTAATAATAATCTTAAATTAACAAATTTTTAGTTTGCTTTAATAATAATTTTAATTTTACGAAATTTATAATAAAACATATATCTTAAAATTTAAGAAATGTTATGAAATTAATTTTAATTTTTAAAAATAATAATATGAAATAAAAAATATATGGCAACTCATAAAATAGTTTTTATAGTAGAAGTTATATAATTAAAATGGTATGCATATTTTATTATTAAAGTAAAAGTTTATATAATTAGAAAAATAATTTTTTATTTTTTATTTTAAGACAATCATTATCTTTTTTTAAACACATTTTATTTTCTCTTCTACTTTCACTCTAAAATTTTTACACTTTTGAATTTTTCAGTTTATGTAGCTAATCGTGCTTAGAAATAATCTTTCCTAGATCAAAATTTTACAAATATTAAGAAATGAACTTTAAGCTTAATCCAATCTTATAAACTATCTTATAAGGTGAGATTTGTATTTACTTATTGTCAATTTGTGTCAATTTGTGCGTGAACTTTAAACCTAACTCAACCTTATAAAACTGACTTACAAGGTTAATGTGAAATTTCTAACAACAAATTTATCTAGATCCTTAATCATAATGTTATGATAGAGGTTATGTTATCTATGAGCCTTTTGAGAGTTGAAATTCCTTTTTAGTATCCATCCATCTAATGGTGAGGTTAGAAAAAATAGTTTTATCTTTCAATACCACCGTAGGTTACTATTTTTTATTTGGTTGATATATTAATTTTTAAAATATTAATAAACATAAAATATTGTATGATAATAATTAAAAACTATAACTACAATGCATTTTCTAGAAATGTCATTTCTAAAAATTTTAAATTAACGGGTATTATAATTATTTTATTTCATGAGAGCTTCTACATTTACGCAACAAATAAAAAAAATGTTCTCAAAAACAAAAAAATGAACTGGTACGGGCCGAACGGTTAATACCACGTCTCAACTCGCACAACCGGACTAACCGAACGTCCCACATCCATGTGGATTGACTGACACCTTCGGTCCAATTACGCTCAATCAAAGTCAATGAAGTTAAATCATCATTAAGAACTAGGTAATACACCTCTAAGCACGATTTACCTCACTAATCCGGCCCAACAAGGTAGACCCATTAAAATAATATAAATAGCGCAGGTTCCAAGAAGCAAGTTCGTCATTTATTACTGTGCTGACAACCGAGTACCGAACCCTCTTTGTTGACTTAAGCATCGAAGTGCCTTTTACAAGTATCCTCATTCGATATTCTCCAGAAGACTGAGCGGTTGAGCAGTTAAGATTGGAAAGAGTATTGACAAGTTTGGAAGAGGAAGCATAGACTAACCGTCCAACGAGAAGGAGAAAGACAAAACTTCTCAATAGTTTTTTAGGTTCCATTCCCCTAACCGAACAAATGATATTGAATTTATATAATTGATATATTGTTATAAATTACTAGTAATACATATTAATAAACCTACTATTGTAACATGAAAAACATTTAAATTTTTTAATTGTAAGTTATATAAAATTAAGAAAGCAAGTAATTATAATTTTACTATGTGTGTCTGATTCAGTTGTTATTTTTTATGAGTAATTTTTTAAAAAAAGAAAATAGTTGTTTTTAAGGGAAGATATTGAAGCACATGAGAAACGTTGAGATCTGGAAAGCAAATGTGTATCTTCTTGGCAAATAGGAATAGTCGAAATGATGATTAATAAAGATAGAGAAGATAAAAATAGGTGTAATCCATTGATTGAGGCAGTGATAGTGGGCAGCATTATCGTAAAGAAGATTTTTAATGCAATTTTATTTTATTGACGTTGCCACCACTCAACTAAACCTTTCATTTAAAGCTTTTCACAAGGCCAACGCATTCCCTTCGCACCAAGCTTGCAATTTCCAAGTCTATTCAAATCCCATTACTATTATAAAAAATAAAAATAAAACTTTAAATATGTATAACTAAAAAATAAAATTAAAAATAAAGCAACATGTTTAATTACGAAAATGCCCTCACACTTAACCCTTGCTTTGTGTGTGTTTTCTTTTCCTTTTACTACCAACCAAAACACCTAAAAAAACACCAGCCGAACCGGGCCGAATAAAGCACCAAAAGCGGTCATTGACTAGGCGAGTGGGACCCACGCAACTGACCCGGACTCCAACTCCAAATTCAACTCAATTTAATATTTTAAAAAAGGAAAAAGCAGCCACCCTATTCTTTTCACAGCAAAACCAGAAACTGCTAAAAATAAAGATAATAAAAAAATGAGAAACATGAAAACAAAAAGGCAAAATCAAAGTCTGTGTGTGATGGGCTAAAATTCGGTCCCACGCGCCTGCGTCGTCACCATCATTACACCGTACTCTCTCTCTCCCTCCCTCTTTTCTTTCTCTCTCCATTGTCCCCCTTTATATATAAGCCTCGCGAGATCTCTTCGCCACCACAACACGCCGTGTCAACTCTCCTTGAAACACCACCGATTAAACGTGTCTCCTTCATCCTATCCCCCAAAACCTACCGTTTTGCTCTTCTTTCTCAGCATGGCCGATTCCGATTCCGGTTGCAAGAAGCGACTCCGAGATGACTCCGATGACTCAGTTCTCGAATCGCCCGAGGCGAAGCGACTCCGGGACGATTTACTCGGCTTCTTCGACGACGCCGACGATGCGCCTTCCTCTCAGGACCTTGACTCCGTCATGAAGAGTCTTCAGGAGGAGATCTCCGGCGTGACGTCAGATTCCGGCGAGTCTCAGGCGCAGATCGGGTACCTCCTCGAGGCTTCCGACGACGAGCTAGGGCTTCCTCCTGCCGGAAACTCGTCGGTGCCGGAGAAGATAAACGAGGAGACTGAGTTGATTCGAGTGGCGTCTGACTCGTCCGGAATCGGCGAGTTGTGGGAGTTTGAGGACCATATTTCAAGATACGATTCGTTTGATTTGGGAATGGGGTTCGGTTACGAGTGCGATACTGCAACCGAATACGCTGCGTTTGAGAAACTTTTCGATCATTCGGATGTGTATTATGACTCCACGGAATTTTCCGATACGTGGCGGCACGAGACGTTGCCCACACAATAGATATATTTAGTTAAAAGAAAAAAAAAAGGAAATGGGTATTAGAGATGTATATATTTTCTTTGATTCACTGTTTTTTGTTCCCTTCTTTCTTGATGAAGGGAATTACAGAAGAAGTTTAGGATAAAAAGATGCAAAGGAAATTTCTTAGTTATATTTTTAATATTTTATTAAGGAATGCTTCTGGCTCAAAACCATTTAGACGTAATTCAAATTAAAATATTCAGTATGTTAAAATCTAGAGTCTGCACTTAATTTTTAATAAATGTTAATTAAGTTTGGCAATTAAAAAACTATAAATAATCTATTTCTTTTGCTAGATGAGGTAATGCTAGACTGAAAAACACTCCTTCCAAATTTTAATCTTTTTGTTTGGTGTGAAAGTCAAAACTAAACTGAGAGAATAATTATGCTGATTGATATGAAGAAAAATAAGTTATTAGTAATATTCGTTTAATTTTATATTTTGTTCTTCAATTTTTATTTTATTTATCAAGAATAGTTGGTAGTATATGTGTTTCTTAATAAGTGAGTGGTATTGATTTGTTTTATAATTATTGGTCAGTATGATTTGTGTTGTTTAATTAAGCGATATTAATCTTATAGATATATATTTTTTTAATTTTAATTTCTTTTTCATATGTTTCAAATTCTATTTTCTATAAAAAAAAAGAGAGAACAATTTGGATTATAACCTTTTTTTTATTGAAAAGAGAAGAGAATATGGATTCTAGTATTCTAGAAGAAAATTGATATCTATTTATAGTTATACAATATCACATTTTAAAATATAGGATATTTCACCTAGTACACTTGAAATATTTATAATAAAACATACTTAAAATATTTTTATCATTTAAAAAAACTTAATATTATAAAAATAAAAAAATTACATTTTTCGATATTTTTGAATTCAACACAATTATCATTTCTACGTTGAAATCTTACTCCCCGCTATTTCTCTTTTCTTATGAAAAATAATCAATACAAGCATAAAAAAGCAAAAAAATATAAAAATATTTACTCTCCTGAAGTTTTAATTTTTGTACTGGTAGCATCGGACGACTCGGTGAGTCAGTCAAAATTTTGAACCATCTAGTCACTCGATCGCGATAAGAAGATCACGTGACAACACGTGGTCGACCGACCCATGACGACTCATGGGTTGATCAAGTCAGCAAGGCTAACCCATAATTAAGAGTTATTTAGCGCAACTCTAAACACGAATCAACCTCCTAATCCGGCCAACTAACGAATGCCCATTAAGATAATATAAATAAGCACAAAATTCAAGAATCAGGTATATGTCAACCGAGTGCCGACACCCTGATTGACTTAATCGTCGGAGTACATTATGCAGGTACCATCCCAACCTGTGCTACCAGACGATCGAGAGGAGGAAGATAAATCATAAAGCTAAGTGTAGTAACGACCGACCGAGTGAAGAAGCAAGACAATCGTTCTTTAGGCTCCAACACCCGTTTGAGAACAATTTCATTTATCTTCTCTCTTTTAAAAAATAGATCGAAGGATAAAACTTCATACAAATTTTATACTCTCCATCTACATACTATGTAAGTAAAGTATATTCTTTAAAAGATAATTGATGGATATGAACTTCATCTAAGCAACGGAGAAAAAGAGTGAGACTTAAGCAGTAACAAATGCAAAGGGAGAAAAAAGAAAACGGAGGAGCTTTTGAAAATTATAATTCGGAATATGCTTATGGTGTCTTATTATGAATTACATCTAAAATAAAAATACATCATAAAAAATATTTATTATTTTTACCAACCATATATTACTTCGTCATCATAGACCGAAACTCGTGAAATATTAAATGAGTAGAGACATTAAGAAGGACAAGAAAGGTAGACCCATAGAAGAAGACTTGGTTTCTCTCTCTTTGTAAATTTTGGTTTGAAAATTGCAACTGTCATTTTTTCTTTCTTTCTACAAGGAGTGGTAGAGTTTTTTAATGACAAAATAGTGGGGGCTGAAAGGTAATTCAAATTGATTGAGAATAATGAAATGCACGTGATGATGGTACTGTTAATCTTGGGTGGTAGAAGAAGAAAAGAGGGTGGTGGATTTTGGGCTTAAGTTGAATGTGTTGGTTCAATTTCTTGCACACCATTTTTGGTGAGTAAAGAACTGTAGGGTTCTATAAAAGCTTTACAAGTGGATCACACATCACCGCACTTTAACTGTGGAATCCAATTCAACGGTTATTCAATTACTGCAAAAGTGAAGTCAGATTTACAAAATAAACAAAAATACAACTGTTGTTGCAAAGTACAAAATAAAAAGAAAATCACCCTTTCACACAGAAAAGGACATGGTTTTAGCTTTCTTTTCCTTTTCTATATATTCTTTCTTTTGGAACCTATGGAGAAGAGTGATGATGGTAGGCTTAAAATGATAGGTAAACCTAATTCATAGAATACCAATTCCTACCCAAATAAAAGAAAATTAATTAGATGGGATAATCCACTTAAGGAAAATGATGCTGCATACCACTATTCAAATGCTTCACTTAGGTAACCATTTAGTTTAAGGTCTTTAAATAATCCTATTTTTGTTTTGCTCTATTGTACATACATACATACTGTTAAAGCTTTTCTATCTGCATAAATTAAGTTATTCCACCCAACACTTTTCTTTTGTAATTACTATTATATTAGATTATTACGAATTCAACTTTTAAGCTTAATTCAACCTCATAAAATCGATTCATGGGAAGAGGTTTGCACCCATTTATATACAATAAAATGTTTTTATCTCCAACATACTCCCTCACGTCGAGAGTTACCGCTCGTGCGTGAGACAACATATTATGGGTGGTCTGATAACGGTTCGATAGCTGGTGGCGGTGGCCTGATAAGCCCAACAAACACTCGTTAGGATAAACTCGAAAGGGCTCTATACTATATTATGAAGTGAACTTTTAAGCCTAATTCAATCCCATAAAATCGGCTCATATTGTCAGGATAGACGCGAAATGACTATGATACCATATTACGAAGTGAACTTTTAAGTCTAACTAAACCCCATAAAATCGGCTAATGGGATGAGGTTTGCACCCACTTATATACAATGAAATGTCCTTATCTCTAACACAAATATTTTTTATTTAAACTTGAAGTTCCATATGTTGAATCTTTTTAAAACACTATAAAAACATATTTTATTAATAAAAACATATTTATAAAAATATTCTATAAAAAAATGTCTTTTTTCTACATTTTTTCAATTATTTTTAAAGTTATTTTTTGTAGCACTTATGATTTAATAGAATAACCTTATGACTTTTAGCTAATGGATGGAAACAAACCACACCTAAATTTGACTTTCATGGAAAAGAATAAAGATGGTGTCTAACGTTTTTTAAGGTATGATTTGCGTGAAAGTCTTACCTATAAGTTATTTTAAAAATTTGTTTTATCATCAAGTTTTTAAGGGCTAATGTATCTATAGTCTATTATTGCTTTAAATAAAATCATTAGTAGTTATAATAAAAAATGACTTATTTAAAAGTTATAGAATGAATATTTAATAGTATATAAAGTTGTACTTTTATTATAAGTTTGATTTTTTACACAGACCAGTGTATTTAATAGTAAGAAAGATAAATAAATATATGGTTTTAATACAGTATAATAAATTTAAAATAAACAATTTACATATAGTTTTTTAAAAATATTTTTATAATATTTTCGGTATGACATATTCAGATAGTTTTTAAACTTTCTCGTCTTTGTATCCATAGTGGGAATAAATAAATTATGTGTAGATTAAATATATTTTTTATTATTTCAATTTATGAATTAATTTTAATTTATGAAAAAAATGTATTTGATTAGTTTTAACACTAAAGCTGGTATTTGTAGTTTTTGGAGTAATTTTTTTTTTTAAATGCTTCCGGTGGGTATATTTTTAATTTCTGTGAAGAAAAATTATTACAACCACGTGCAAAGAAGAAGAAAATTGCGTTTGCGAAGGACTTTTGCAACTAGCTTCGGCCCAATTCTGGCCCGTGAGATATGGGCAATACTCGGCCCATATCAATTTATATTTACTAGGAAGGGGCAATTGCTTCTTGCACCCAATAGTTTATGTAAAATGATAAAAATGTCTTCTTTTAATTTAAATAACAGAGTGTAGGACAAAATGTGTTCTCAACCAGATTTATATTTTCAAAATAATTTTCTGGATTTTTTATAATATATTTTTATATTTGAATTTTTGGAATATTTAAAAAAAAATTGTTTTCCAGAATATATTTTTAAATTTTATTTTCAGAACACAAAATTTATTCCAGAGTTCTGGATTTCTAATTCCAGAATAAAAGACAATTTTAAAATTTTAAAAATGAATTTTAAAATCATTAGGTGCAAAATAATATATACTTTTGTTTCACGCGAGAAGGAGACAGAATTTGAAAAGGTGCACGATTATTACGAGATTTGCATGTCTGGTTTTTTATTCTTAAATTTACCAGGTGATACTTTTTTTCCTTGTTGTGAAAAAATGTGAATAATAGACCATTCAAATTGTTATAGTATTTTTCTTAAATCAATGTATTTATATTTAAACATACACAAAGTTATAGTATTTTTCAATATTTATGAAATATATAAATTAAAAAACTGCAAATTTCCTATTAAATGATTTAGTTAATCTCATAAATTGTCAATGTATTATATTTCAAAGATGAAGTTTATTTAACACCAAAAAAAACAAGAGTTTTATATTATATTTGAAAACAATAGAAAGTATAATTATTTTAATTTTCGTATACGAGTCTGGTAAGTAAAATATAAATATATAAAAGTAAAAAATATATAAAAGCTTAACTATTTTATAAAATACAATATTTCTCGCTCACAATGTACTCCAAGTATTGATAAATATTTGTCTATTTTAAATTTAAGTTTATTTAACCATTTAAAGTTATGCACAAGGAACAAAATATAGTAACTATTAAATATATATATATATATATATATATATATATAAACTTATGAATAAACACATGTTATATAAATATTACACAGCGTCGAAGAAATATAAAAATACACAAACCAAAAATAAGTTGCAGCATATTTAATATATAAATTGTAATATTTGCAGGTGTGATATGATAAAATACAATGTATGATGGTTTGGTCAATTGAGAAATTATTAGTTGGTCAAAATATGAAAAATAAAAACAAAGACAAAGACTTAAAAAAGTATAAGCGAAATCCAACTACCCATTAAATTAATGCAAAATACATGTAAATGATTAAAATATTAAAAAAAAATAACAAACTAAGATGTTGGAGATCCCACCTCGACTAGAGATTAGAGTCTTTCATTGTATATAAGTGGGTGCAAACCTCAATTCTATGAATCAGTTTTGTGGGGTTGAGTTAGGCTTAAAGTCCACTTTGTAACATGATATCAGAGTCATTTCGAGCCTATCCTACCGAGTGATTATGTTGAGCCTATCGTCTTGTAATATAAGAATTCTCCTATTATGATTTGCATAGCCTAAATTTTTTATATAAAAACAAAAAATATATAAAGGTAATAGATTAATTTTATATTTGTCAAACCTACTTAAAAAATTAGGAAGAAGGCCAAACGAAAAGTAAGTACCACGGGTCGAGAGGTTTCAAATGCATATATTATTATATAGTTATTTTTTAATAATGAACATACATGTATTCCTTATTTGATTGGGAAAATAGTTAATAGCACTGAGGAAATTGTGACATTGTACAGAAAATTGAGATTAATCGTAGTAGACTTTTTTCCCGACAAAAATGTTGAAAAGCAATTTCTTTCGATTTTGAGGTACAGTTTTAAATATAATATATGCATTGAAAAACAGTAAATAAAGATTATTATATACAACGAAATATTATAGGGAATGTCATTTTCTATGTTCAAATAATAATGAAAATAATATTTTTTTCTTAAATTAAAGTATAATTTAATTTTATAAAATTAATTTATAAAGTTAGATTTTTATAAAATATTAATATTTTTATTCACGATCTCCAACATAGAGTTAAAGTAATTTATTTTATTAAAATTAGGGAGTACATTTTTTTGAAAACAAAAAACGCAGAAATATGATACAAAACTTGAAAAATAAACATTTAATCAGGTATATTATTTTATTTTTGTTTCTCTTCCGAATGATGGATGCTTAATTTGAAATAGTTAATGCAATCTTTTAATTTATTTTCAATTTAATATACTTAATAGTGACATTGTAAAATTTCGAGCTTAAAACAACTGGTGTTTCAATGGTATTATGGGCTCCAAAAGTGTAAGCCCTGTGCACGCGAGTAATACCCACTTCAGCCCAAAACGCAAGTTACCTACAAAAAATGTTTATTCGAATTTGACTTCTTAAATGATCTTGGATTCAATTATTTAAATTATTCAAATTCAAAATTTATAAGCTTAATATCAATTTATTAACATCTCACTTTTTATAGTGGCTTCCAAAAAAAATCGTTTTTAGTTGTTAAGAAACCATTATTATTTTATTTAATGGACTGTGAAGATGAAAGTATGTAATGCTTAAATTTTACCTAGCAAGTTTTTTTTATATTGATTATCATCAATATTAAAATGTTTATTACTAAAAGAAAAAGGTTAAAAACTAGTGCAAGACAGTTTTTAATAAAAAGAAAAACTAAACAAGTTGAGTTTGTTTTACTGTTTTTTATACAAGACATACTAAGGCAATTTTTCTTCCACGTATCAAACCTAAACTTTAAATGGTTGATCACTCAACTTATTTACACTTTTATGCTTTGTTTGGATGAGAGAGTGGAAATGAGGGAGTGGATTTGAGATGATTTGAAGGGAAAGTGTAAAGAAACTTAAGGTGTTTGGATTAAGGTAAACAGAGTGGAAAGTGTAGGAAAAGTTTATGAAAGTTTGTGAATGATGTGATAGGTATGATTGAAATTATATTTTTTTTAATTGATAAGAATGTAAGTTTACAATTTTACCCTTATATCTAAAATTTGTTACAAAATTAATTTTATTTATTTATTTATAAATTATAAATATTTGATAAAAACTTATTTTTACATTAAATATATTATTATTTTTATATTTATTTTTTGTAATTAATATAATTATTATATAAATTTATTTCTATATTATTAAAAAGTTTTTTTTTTATTATTTATATTTATAATTTATTATATATAATATGATTAATTATGTTATTTATAATTATTATTTTTTATAATTTTATATTTAAATTATAAATTTATTTAAATAAAAATAATAATAATTTAAATGTAAAATGAAAAGGATAAAAACGTAAATTGTAATTAATTAATTAAATAAATATATAT
>Ga0123342_1004766_pt1 | contig 20378 bp, 18 predicted proteins | sample Turbeawhitnodule_FD_89960 | JGI IMG/M metagenome (GOLD analysis project Ga0123342, IMG submission 89960) | Root nodule microbial communities of legume samples collected from Mexico - Turtle bean Mexico white nodule | ecosystem: Host-associated > Plants > Roots > Nodule | place: Mexico: Nepantla... | reverse complement strand
CTTCTTGTAATCCTTTGAGGTGGACTTTGACCTCCATGGGCGTCCTCCATTTGTGCCTCCACCTCTTCTTGAGCTTGATGAGTGGCCTCCATGTTCTCTTGGGCTTGATCTCCATCAGCTTGTCTCCTTCACTTGGATGAAGCAAAAAAATTTGACTGCTGTGAGAAGCCTTCTCAAGGAGCAAAGATAGAAAAGATTTTTGAGCTCACTGGAAACATCTATCCAGACTTGGTAAAGGTATTTTATACTAACCTTCAATTCAATGGTGACACACTTATCTCTCATGTGAAGGGAGTAGACATGGTTATCACCAATGATGTGTGGGTTGCCATAACTGGGCTGAAGTTCTCTGGAGTGAGGATTAACAAGGGAAACCTAGGGGTGGTAGAAGAGTTCAACAAGATGCAATTCTACGAGAATTGTCTTAAGAATCCACTTTCAAAAGTAATAAACTTTTCTGTTGGAGGGCTAAAACTTGATGAAAGGCTCATAGCCTTTACTGTGTCATGGATCATCACACCAAAGGGAAGCAATCACTCCACTCTCTCCGAGGAAGACCTGCTATTGATCTACTTCATCATGAACAAAGTGAAGCTTAATTGGATTCACATCATCAAGGATTATATGCAAAAATCCACAAGGTTAAGTGACTTCCACTATCCCTATGCAATTTTAATCTCTAAATTTCTACACTATTTTGAAGTAGATATTGAAGAAGAGCTGGCTGAAATTTTCAAGCTTTCAAGTGAGATTAATAGTGGATCCCTAAGAAAAATGGGATTTACTAAGATTGGTGGGAGATGTGTTAGCAAAGAAGGTGACCAAGCTGGTTCTAGTGGAACCAATGATTGTGATGAACCTGAAGCTGCTGCAACTCAAGAGGAACCTACTGTTGAGACTCATGAGGCTGGTCCTAGTGATGGTTACATGGGAGAAAGGATGACTTCAATGTCTCCTTTTGAAAGGTTAATGATAAACTACATGGACACATTTGCTGAAAATAAGAGGAATCTCCATGATTTGTATGAGTCAAGGTTCAACCATATGGATTCACGTTTCTCAAACCTGGATGAAAAGATAGAAGAGATTCAGAATCAACTTCAGGAGCTACAGTTTGAGAGGGATAACAATCCTTCATTTTAAATTGTTGGTTTAAGTTTTTGAACAATTTTTCTCTTTTTTTATGTTGTTTTTTATCCTTCCTTTTGTCTATTTGTGAAGACAAATAGGGGGGAAGTGTTTGGGATATGTAATGTTCTTATAATCTGCATTTATTTCTACTTTTGAACATTGCTATAACTGGTTTATGTTTGAAATTTAAAACACTGATAAAACTCTGATACAAAATTTCAACCAGTTATTCCTGCGAAATAACCGATTGTTTCTCTGTGCTGCACCTTTGTATGTTTGACTGGTTTCTAACATTGATTTGGTTAATGTTTCTCTTTGGAAATCACCTAGTGGGAACTGGTTTGTGGTGCTTGTTTGATTGGAATAGATTATCCTGTATGTCTATGTTTGCTTATGAATGCAGGTTATACAAATTTTAAACAAGAACATTTCAAAAAGCATCCCAAGGATTTTCTCCATCTAATAGGGGGAGATTGTTGAACATGGGAGCTTTGATGTTTTCAAATCCATGATGAAGCATGAAGCTATGCTACTCTTTGATTTGGATTTAGTCCAGGGTGTTTAAAATCTTTGTAAGATCATTCCTAGTTCCTTGCACAAGCTTGCTCAAATATGTTTTGTATAAAGAAAAGTGTTTTTCTAAGCAAAAAGAAAAACAACCGGTTGAATTATCGAAATAATTGGTTGTTTGTCACTTGGCCTGTTTAAAGGTTTTAAAACTGTTTTTGACTTGGTTAAGTAACTGCCTAACCATTTCAACCGGTTAAAACGTCTTTTCAACCGGTTGATTGTGACATTTCATAACAGCTTTTTGAAAACCTGTTAATCTGTTTTAGATGTGAATCAAAACTGTTTTGGCTAAAAAATGTTGCCTAGAACGGCTAGTTTTGTGTGCTATAGATATAGCCTTTCTTTAAAAAAAAAATAAATACAGAAGTTTTATATCAAACATAGTGAGATTAAGATTGATTTGAAAGAAGTTTTTCAAAAGTTTTGCAAGATTGTTGTGTTGAAGTTAAAATCAGAAGGATATGTTACCTACAGAGATAACAATTGTGGGAGAATTTTTGGGATAGGTGATATAGGAGAATTTATCACTCCTAATGGAGATAACAACTAGGGAAGGATCAACAACTAACAAGGATGTTCTGTATATTCAAGATTTGAAACACAATCTTCTCAGCATTAGTCAACTTTGTGACAAAGGATACAAAGTAAATATTTTATTTGAAAGCTATCAAATTTGCAATGAAGACACCGGTAAGGTTGTCTTCACAGGTAAAAGGTTCAGCAACATCTATTTCCTTGATATTCATCATAATGTGTCTATAAACGAGTGTCTTATTTCAAAAGATTTTGAAGCTTGGTTGTGGCATAGGATACTTGCTCAATTCATACTGACCTCTTGAGCAAGTTAAAATCTAAAGATATTGTTTATAAGTTGCCAAATATAAAATTTGAAAATAAAAAAATCTGTGATGCATGATAAAAAGGAAAACAAACTAGATCTTCTTTTAAGCTCAAAGATGTTGTTACTTATAATAAACCTTTAGACATCTTGAATATGGATTTGTTTGGTCCTTTTAGAACTATTAGTCTTGATGCAAACTTTTATGCTTTGTATTGTTGATGACTTCTCAAGATTTACTTGGACATTATTCATTGCTTAAAAAAATGATACTTTTGATTTGTTTTAAAAAAACTTGCTAAGGTATTGCAGAATGAAAACAATTGTAGCATAAAGTCCATTAGGAGTGATCATGGGGAAGAGTTCCAAAATGAAAGGTTTAATATGTTGTATGAAAAATATGGGACTACACATAGTTTTTCTACTCCTAGGACTCCACAACAGAATGGGTTAGTTGAGAGGAAGAATAGATCCCTAGAAGAGCTTGCTTAGACTATGTTGAATGAATCTAACCTTCCTAAGTGTTTTTGGGTTGATGCTATATATATATTGTTGCATATGTTTTAAATAGAACTCTTATTAGGCCAATTTTAAAGAGAACACCATATGAATTGTATAAGGGAAGAAAGCTTAATATAAGTCACCTTAGAGTGTTTGGTTGTAAATGTTTTGTTTTGAATAATGAAAAAGATAATCTTAGAAAGTTTGATTCAAAATCTAATGAAGGAATCTTTCTTGGTTATGCTTTAAATGGACATGCATATAGAGTTTATAATAAAAGGCTTTTAACTGTTGAAGAATCTATGCATGTTGGGTTTGATGAGACTAACAATTATATGCTTAAGCCTGTTGAAGATGATCTTGAACCATGTGATTTATGAACAACACTCTAGAAAAATCAATCGATTGATATAGAAATAACATTAAATTTCTGCTAAAGAACAAGTTGTTAATCTTGATTTGCCCAAAGAAATGAGGACTCCTAGGGACTTGACAATGGACAATATTATTGGAAATATTGAGAAATGTGTCTCAACTAGAAAGTCACTTAATAACTTTTGTGAAGCAATGGCATTTGTTTCACAAGTAGAGCCAACGAATGTGACTAAGACATTACAAGACGAAAAATGGATTATATAGTTATGCAGGAAGAATTGAATCAGTTCACCAAAAATGAAGTGTGGTCTTTGTTTCCAAGAACAACTAACATGAATATCATTGGCACTAAGTGGGTCTTCAGAAACAAGATGGATGCATTTGGTGCTATCACAAGGAACAAGGAAAGGCTTGTTGCAAAGGGTTACAATCAAAAGAAAGACATTGACTATCATGAAACCTATGCTCTTATAGCAAGTTGGAAGCTATCAAACTTTTGTTAACTTTTGCATGCATGAGTGATTTAAAATTATTCCAAATGGATGTGAAGTTTGTTTTTCTGAATGTCTATATCAATGAAGATGTATTTGTATCACAACCACCTGGGTTTGAAGACCACATTTTTCCAAATCACGTCTACAAGTTCAAAAAAGCCTTGTCTGGACTGAGGCAAGCACCTAGGCAATGGTATTAAAGGCTAAGCAATTTTTTTCTATCTCAAGGGTATGAAAGAGGCATGACAGATAAGACTCTCTTCATTAAGAAAAAAAAAAAGGATGACATTATTCTAGTACAAGTCTATGTAGATGACATCATCTTCAATTCAATTAATGGAGCTTTGTGTGAAGCATTTGTGAATGCCATGAAAAGTGATTTTGAAATGTCTATGATAGGAGACCTCAACTATTTCCTAGGACTTAAAGTGAAACAATTAAAGGATGAAAATTTTAGCTATCAAACCAAGTAGTGTAAGGATTTGCTGAAAAAACTTGAAATGAAAAAAATGCAAATCAGTGAGCACTCCAATGTCAACAAGTTGTCACCTAGATCAGGATTTTGTTGGAAAGTTAGTTAATCAAACCAAGTATAGAGGGTTGATTTGCCCACTCTTATACCTAACTACAAGTAGACCAGACATTATGTTTGTTGTGTACATGTGTGCACGATTTCAATCAGCTCCAAAGGGGTCACATTTCAATGCTGCCAAGAGAATTTTGAAGTATCTGCAGGGAACTAAAGCAGTTGGTTTGTGGTATCCTTGCAATGTTTCTTTAAATTTGATTGGTTGTTCCGACTCAGATTTTGCAAGTTGTATGGTAGATAGGAAAATTACAAATGGAACTTGTCATCTACTTAGATCAAGTTTAATCTCATGGCATTGTAAGAAGCATACATGTATGACTTTGACAACAACAAAAGTTGAGTACATAGTTGCAGGGAATTGTTGTGCATAGACCTTATGGTTGAAGCAACATCTAAGTGATTTTAGGATAATCTTGAATAAAATTCCTTTATTCTATGGTAATACTAGTGTTATAAACTTGACTAAAAATTCTATCATGCATTCATGCACAAAGTATATTGAGATTAGACACTATTTTCTTCGTGGACATATTTCAAATGACAATTGTGAAATAAAATTCATTGGAACATAAAAACAAATTAGTTGATTTGTTCACTAAACCATTTGCACGAGATAAGATGAATTATCTTAGAACTGAATTAAGCATAATTAGCTTAAGCAACGATTCTTAATGAAAAATTAATTGATTAAAATAATTGTCAATTGATTCTTTTTTTCATGACCTAGTTAATTCGTTTTCTTCTATTTTGTTTTGTATTTCTGTAATTGTTGGTAGCAGTTTCTTGACGTATCTTTCTACTGCAACAAGGGGTTGTAGTGTGGTGTTTTTGGTTCTGGTAGTGTTGCAATAACAAGTTGTAATTCTTTTGTAAAGAAATTGTTTTTGGTTTAGTGAAATTCACCTTGGTGTGAGGTGGGATTGAATATAGCTCGATTATGAGTGAACCAATATAAAATTCTTGGTGTCTTTTTCTATGTTCCTTAATCTCTGCGTTATAAATCTGCATAGAAATTTGTCCTGGTATAATCAATTTGTTATTTTACAAAAATAATCTATTGTTTTTGTTCTTTGCAAACTTGAACTAATTACCTGTAAAAACTGAAATAAATGTGATAATTATTTCTGGTTATTACATTGAATATTAGTTTATTTTGTTGCAATCTGTACTAATTACTGATTAACAAAATTAATTGAATCAAAACCAGTTTAATAAGTTTTCATTGATTATGATACAATCAATTGTTTTCTTAAAGAACTGATTGATTTTCCTGAAATATGTAACTATCATAATGGGTAAATTCTATGAGTGCAAAAATAGTTTCACTTCAAAACGCAAAAACCCAAGGCACACATGGCTTGAAAACACGACGTGATTGGAAAAAATTGAAAAAACAAGACATTAAATGCCACAATGATGACATATCGTCATGATTATAAATTACTTAAATAAATTAAACTCGTCATTACCTGTATGAATCTCTCATTCAATGTTACCATTGCTCATTTAAAAAACAAGTAAATGAAATCACTTTCTTTTTTCGGCATATTTATAGTCGTACAAACATCAACTTATACACAGGTTATAATTGAAAACTCATTTATCCTTCAAATTTGATCTACCTGTATCTCTTCTCGAATTTTGAGTTTGTTATATACCTGCCTACAATTAAAGAAAGATATATTTCTTGTTCGTTATAATACATTTAATTCAATAATAATTGAGCAGTTAAACAGCTACATTATGATCTCGTAATAACAATTTTAATGCTTCATCAACAATCTATAGAACAAAGACCTATAAATACAAGATGACCTTTTGGAAGTACTAACTTAACTCTTTATACTCTTTTATACAAGTGGACATCCCTTATCTTCTAGTGATCGTTCAACACTACATCATCCCTCCAAAATAAGTCTTCTATCCTATCTTAGAATTCTTCTTATCCATTCTCCATAAAAACAATATTTTTTATTTATTATAATAAAATAAATAATTAATATAATATTATTCTAATAAAAATAAAAAATAATTTTTTTTAATGAGATCAATTATATTTTTGGCTGAAGTGTATTTTATTTTCCTCGTGATTAAACGACGAAACTGGAGGAATTTGCCAGAACCTGAAAATGAAATCAATGTTTGTAAGTTGATACTGAAACAGATCGGACAAGGTGAATATATTCCAGTCAATGTCTCGAGGAATCCCACGTACTTTCATTTTGCATCTCTTGCATTCGATGAATTCGAGGTTATATTCGATTCACTCATTTCATTTGGCCACTTGTGAAAGCGTTCCTTATCATTTTGGGATCATTTTCTGCACCCACTTTGCATACGTTAAAAGCTACGTGTCGAATGATTAGTGCATAAAAACTCTACAACTTATTAGCTCTTTTCACATTCTAAATTTTTGTGTTGTTCTTATAGTATGTGATTCCAGGAGAATATTTTCTTTTCCCACAAGGAAAATATAACCATAAAAAAAATATACATTGGAATCTTATAATTTTTTGGTAATACTATTGGATCATATAATAGAACTTAGTCCAATTAATTTTTCAAAACTCATGCACACAAGCAGTGTGCTAAAGCTAGAGTAGGAATACAATCACCAATAGACAATATAATTTTAAGTGAAAAATAAATTACAATATTTCCTAATAAAAAATAATTTTACTTAAGAACAGAAATCAAATTATGAATCCTTTAAAAATGGCTAACTGCTATGAACTTTCATTTGTGACTTAGATGTAATGACAATTATTTAACCAACAAACTTCAAAATAATAAGATTTCTTAGTTGAAACAAATTATTACTACATTAACAATAACACAAACTACATAATTAAATTTTAAGACAGCGAACTAAACACAATCTATTTAATTACAAGAAATCAATACTTAAAAAAATAAATATATTTTTTTATCATATATTTAATTGAATTTAGATATGTAGAAGAAAAACTGAAATTAAGCAAAGAATATAACACAAAGAAAAATTGGAATGCAGTCATTTGAAGGCTGTTAGAAAACCTTAAATAAAGATAGAAGAAGGCTACTGAGGATAAACAAAATGCATTCAATTTCTTGAATAGTTATTGAGGTAGGGTATTTACATAAACTTGCTTATAATGGTGAATTTTTACACCGAGAAAATGTTCTTTTTAGAATATATGTATTCCTATTACATATTACTTAAATACAACTTAATAATAAATACAACTTAATAATACTTAAATAATAGATATTTATAATATATTATGTATTGAGGAAAATTGTTAAAACTGTTACGACAGTTCGTTTTGTAGTTAGGCAGTTACGTTACTCACACCTAACAATATGGCACATATAAGAAAGAATGTGACCAAAACTATTACAATTACACTTTATTGGGTGTATCTATTTAAGTTCATAGGTGTATAAATATCTCAAATAGATCTTATCTCATTATTCATTTACTCATACAAAATTATTATTTGCATTCTTACTAACTTGAACGTCGAAGAATCTTCTGCAAGTGCATCATCACGCGCACAGTGGAACAACTTGAAGATTCTTATCATTCGGTGGAACAACTCGAGGATTCTTACAATAGATAGATACATCTCGAAAGAAGGATAACTCATCCTCGATAAAAACACAACTCATATTAATTTTTTCATTGACTATTTGAATTTGAGAATCCTATCATCTATTTTTGGAAAGATTATAAGTTTTCTTTTTTAATTTATTGAGTTTGAATTTTTAACCTTTTCTTTCATCAACCAACTTCTCTTAAATATATATCGTGTTTTTCACAATATATATTATTATCCAAATTATCAAGATCTTTTTACTTGAATATATATCTTTAACATAATTTCTAGAGCTTATTTCTCCTTTAACACAGATTAAAAATTATGATTATTTTCAAATAAATTGATAAAAAACTGAAAATGAATAAAAAAATGATAATTGATTGATATTAATTTTTTTGAATAAAAAAAATTTGTTTTCAAAATCGAGCAATTTGGGTTTAGTTAGCAATTTTACGTTTCAAAACCGAGCCAAAGAGAACTCAACTTAAATCAACTATTCAAATATTATTATATTACATGAGATTCAAATCTAGTATGTATATTACAATATATATATCCAACATAATTAAAAAATAAATAATTACTTTTGTTTTATATTTTTCTTTCTTATATAAAAATGTAAAACCCCTTGTAATTTTATATTTTATTTTAGTTCCTTTGTTAATAATTTTTTTAATATTTTTAGCGTTTAATTCTATAAACAATATTGAAGAAAAAATAATTATAAAAATAAAAGTTATTATAATATAATATTATACTGTCATATAAAAAAATATAAGACTAAACATATATAAGAATAAAAAATTATAAAATAAAACCGATTCCAACCGAATTACAAAAACTAAATTGATTTGATTTGAATTTTTAGTATTTAAACTGATGTATACCCCATATACTTTTATATTTAGTTCAGATATATTTTGATGTGTTTTATGAGAAGAAATAAAGCATAAATATTTCTAACACACTTTATACATATATAAAAGTTTTTAAATAGAGCATACATAAAAAAAATAAATGAACCAAGAAGCATATTTGGTTCCATTTATTATAGATATAGGTTTCTGATGCTACCCAACTAGCCTAGCGATTTATTTGGTATATGATGAGTTTAAGTTGAAAAGGCACGCATGGTGATTCCAAAACCCAAGGTAGTGTAGTTAGTATTTTATTTTTTTCTATAATATGAAGTTTTTTTTTTTTTTTTTTTGCTTAATATAACCTCCTTCCACCAGAGCCAGATTCCCTCTGAATGTTGAAATAGACAGCCGCAACGGGCAATCCGAGGTTATAAAGTTCAGCAAATTCTTTAGTGTTGAAATTCTGGCGCCATCCTGGTGCATACACCGTCTCCCTGCCCAGTTGGCGGAACAACACAAACACGATACGATGAATCCCCATCATAGGTCGTGGACTCTCGTACGTTACAACCTCGTGACCTGTGCAAATATCATCTCGTTATAATCATATGTTTTAAAAATTATTAAGAAAATAATAATTATTAAATTATATATAATTAATTTAATAATAATAAAATCTTATGATTAGTTGATATTACTTAATTTTTTATTGAAATTTTGATAGAGAAAGTATCTTATCCTAATATATATTTCTTATATACAAAATGATGTATGAAAATAAAATAATAAAAATTTATTTATTTTTTTATCATCTTCTTCTATACAATTTTCTTATAAGACTCATGATATCATACATTAAATATAATTAAAAAATAAATATATTTAATTTTATAATTATATTAATTAAATCATAGTTATAAACTTATTGTAATATGAAGTAGCATTTTTCATATTTTAGTTTTTTTTATAAAAAAATAAAACAATATATTTCAGCTTAGATATTAATAAGTGATATATGTAAGGTCCTACTAGCTCCTGTGAAAGACCTAAATAACCTACGGGTGGATAAAAATTCGTCTGCGTTTTTTTTTTAAACGCTAATGTTGTGTCCCTTTCCCTATCTTCCAATAATAATAAATATAACCAATGAAGAGAGTGTTGATTTAAATTACGTGTCGTTTTCAGATGGATGAGATATTATAAGAAAGATAAAACGCGTGAGAGCGAAGGGAAGAAACATTCACCACTCTTACTGGTAAGCTCTGGTTTTGAACAGCTGATTGGTGATAGAAGGAGAATTATATTTTTCTTTTTTTCCAGCAAGGTCGGGTTCACTAAATTTGGTAGATTCAAAGTTTCTGATTTCATGAGAAGGATTTGAAGATTGCAGATCCTGGTAGAAGGTTGATGAGGGTGTGGTGGTAAAGCTGTTTAGTTTACTGAATTATATGTGTTACTGAGGAATCATCAAACACATGAATCAACTTGTGTAAAGTTGTTCTAACTTAATCACAAGTCTTGGGTTTGAATTATGAATACTAGGAATAAAACTAAGGTGAGTTTAGTCACTCACAGTAACCCTATTTGACTCTAACTCAGTTTTAGTCAAGATGTTTGGAGTGGAATTTAAGCATATCTGATTCTTCTTCTACCACTTCACTTATCAATTTTTGTTAAACCAGTTGCATCAACAGGCTATGAAGCTTTTTTTTGAATGATGTTCTGTTCTGATCTATAGACCCCTGCTATGAAGGTTTTACTGTTATCTTGTCAAGTGATCTGCATAGATGGCCAACAAAAGGTAATCTATTCAATATGAATATTCTCCTTCAGAAAGAACACTTGCTTTGTGTTATATCTTGAATAGAATAATCTTCTATCTTTTCTGACATGATTATGCACTTTAAGAATTCGATGCTATATGGTTCAATGCTTTTAGGTTTCGTAGTGTAATTGGCTAATTTGGATTCTCCAACAACTGTATATTCTGAATCATACCAGCCAAAAACATGTTTTTATTTAATACTTTTAAGTTGTAAAAATGACTTAAATGTAGATATCTCTATCATTTTTTTTTTTCACTTTTAGTATCCTCCTAATTTGAATTTATCTTAATTATATATATGCAACTACCTATTTGACATAACATAATATTTAAGGATGTTTTTCTTTATGAGCAAAGAATATTTAAGGATGGTTGTTGATGTTAAGATATGCATATGCATGTCATAGTATGTGTTCAATAATATCCAATCACTTTTTCACTTTCACTATATATATATTATCTGAAGCTCTATGAATTTATACCTGGCGTATGAAACATTTCAAAATTATATTAGTGTTTCATAATATGTTAGACCAAAATGAATTCAACACTCCTTTAGATCAAATTCAATTCAAAGGCAAACCATATATACGATGAAACCAATTAAAATTATTTATATAATTATAATACTGAAGATTTAATTCTTATCCAAATCATTAATATCTTTCCATTAATCAGTCTTTTTCATTCTAATATAATTAAATAAAGATACCCTAAACCTGAAACAATAGGTATAAATACTAACTAAAGAAATAAAAATATGAATAAAAATAATGTTTATTGTATTTAAAACGTAAGAAAATGTTCATATGTACTACTTTGGACCACATATATTCTGATGAACTTGGACATCACTGATATTAAGGAAACTATACGTACTACTCTTAACGACAAAAGATAAACTTTTGAGTGAGATAAAAGTTGATGGACCCTTTATAGAATATCCAAATTTTATTTCCCATTCAGCCTACCCTGTAAAATTATTCTCATTAGTGTAGGCTTCTTATCATATTAATTACCTACATTTTTATTCCAAAATTAGGTGAAACGAGTTTAGGAATACAGAGTTCATGAAATATCCAATATCTTCTAAAAATAATTAATATTTTGAAATTTTCAGTTCCTTATTACTCGAGTAACTTAAAAAAGAAATCATAAATCACAAATACACTTAAGAAAACATTAATTTTGTTATGAATATACACATACATAAAATTCATTAAGTTTAAGTAAAAAATAAGGGTTTGAATATGTTTAAGCCAGAACACAGACACTTTTAGGTTAATAAAATGGACGAATATGATACATACCGAAACTAGGTCCCGTTGTTGCAGGAATATCAGTCACCAGCCTGAAATACATTGGAGAGAGAGAGACAAAGGTAGTAAAGTATTGGAACATTAAGCTAGCAAAATTCATAAATGTATAGTTCAGTTCTTGTAGACGAAGATTCATGTATTTTTTGCTCACCAATGGAGGTATTCTCTCAAATTAGGGTCACTTGGACTAGGTGCATCGGGATCAACTGCGATCTGTTAATGAAAGAAATCAATGAAATGAACATACGATCTGTTACTGATCATTGAAATTAAAGAAACTAACATCGATTTAGGTAGATACTGCTATATCAATGTAAAACCTATTGGTCCCAGATTGCAATTAGAGTCCTAATACTGCATTGAAATCATCACTCATTTTATTTCTAAGGTTTATTTTAAATTACATTAATAATATTTATTTTGAAGAACTTGAAGAATTTTATACACATCACATATATACTGCACAGTAGGTTTCACTTGAAATAGTCTTTTGAACTTCTATAGACAGATAAACATGCAACAAGTGTTAGATGACATTATGAACCAGAAATAATAATTTCATATTTTGAGAAAATTATTTATTTAGTTATTGAATTTATAATCTGTATCGTATAAATTAACTAAGACAAAGAGATACAAATAATGTGTATAAAAACTCTATTATTTTAAAAAGAACAAAGCATTCAAAGGTAAAAACTGTTTGACTAATTACACCCAACAAAGAAATCATTTTACAAATACGAAAAAGCTGAAGTTAGGTGAAAGTAAAATCATATTTGCACTGAGTGGCAAACAGAATGAACTGAAGATGGTGATGAAAAAGAAGAGAAGGAGTAATGAATTACCAAGGTGTAGAAGTTCCTGAGGTCATCTCCACCGATATTTATTCTTGGTTGGTTGACAACTTGTGAGGGTTTGAATTCACATCCATTGCTGACATCTCTGTTACTGTAGGTGACCCTCATGGGAATGGAACACTCAAAGGGTTCCAACACATCCCCTATCACACGACCAACAACCAGAGGGTCCCTACTTCCTCCAGCCATGATCAATCAGGAAAATGGACACTCTTTTCCTCAAATTAAGAATACCACTTGCTTTGTTATGAGACAAGCTACGGGGTCGACTCTATTTATACTCGAGTCAATACCTTTTGAAGGCACGTCGTTTCGCTTTCGACATAACTAAAAAATCTTCGCCCTACACTCAAGAAAAAATAAAGGTGAGTTTGTTCGGGACCCGCATAAGTTTTGAGGGCTTGGTTTTCTTATTCTCCCCTCGTGGACCAGTTTTATGGGAAAATTCCATTTCAGTTTACTACGGATCACTTTTCACTCTCTCTTTTACTTTGTTCTTCAAATGCTTACTGTTACTGCAGGTTCGTTCATGATATGCATCAAGCAAAATCTCTTATTCAATATCTAAGATATGGTGAGTGTCATATGAGAGAGAAAACGCTTTAAGAAAAGAATATTCAAGTTATTACTTAACACCTCCCCTCCTCCACTTATGGGTGGAGGTGCTACAACATTGAGTTTATTTTGAACAGTACAAAAGGTAAAATCCGATATAGGTTTGGTTAACTGATCCGCAAGTTGAACCTTCTTTGGCTAGATGGTGTCTTTTACAAAATGAAGATCAAGAGCAAAACATTTATGGAGTGTGAATCTGAATAGGATTCACACTTACTAGTGACGGATATCTCAATATCCAACTTTGATGTTTGTAACTTAAGTGTTTGGTAGTTTAGTTTCTATTTTATGTGTCTTGATTTATCTTTTGTCTCAAGAAATGATGATGAAATCCAAGAAAAAAATATTTTTTAACTGGTTTTAAATTGTTTTTTTAGAGTCGGTTTTTCAATCTGTTATCTTTTAAATCAATTGATTGAAATACTTAAAAGTGTTTAGATTTTTCTAAAATATCCCTACAAGAAAAAAGAGTTTTAACGGAGGTACATATAATCCTATAAATTGATTTAATTAATGCAGGTTTTTTTAATCTTTGTTAAGTTTCAAAGATTTATTTTAAAACCTAAAACAAAATAATAGAGTTTTTTTTAACCTTCGTTAAATTCCAAAGGTTTATTTTAAAGCTTCAGCAAAAGAACAAAAATTTGTTTAACCTTCGTTAAATTTCAAAGGTTCATTTTTAAACCTTAGCAAAATAATGGAGGTTTTTTTAACCTTTGTTAAATTTCAAAGGTTTATCTTAAAACCTCAGGAAAAACAACGGAGGTTTTTTTTAACCTTTGTTAAATTCCAAAGGTTTATACTAAAACCTCAACAAAATAATGGAGGTTTTTTTTAACTTTCAGTAATTTCCAAAGATTTATTCTACAATTTCAATAAATTAACGGATGTCTTTTTAACCTTTTTTAAGTTTCAAAGATTTATTCTAAAACCTCAAAAAAATAACGGAGATTTTTTTAACCTTCGTTAAATTCTAAAGATTTATTGTAGAATCTCAATAAAACACTCCAGATTTTTCAAACTTCAATGAATAAATATAATTAAATCTATTTATAAATCAATAATTAAAAACTATATAGTTTTAATATATTTCATAACTAAATTCTCTAAAATTTTGAAAGTGTAACTTTAAACTACAAATAAGTTTTCTAAAGTTTCAAAATTTTATTTTAAAAACTCACCAAAATAACCTTGGATAATTAGAATTTCAACAACTAATCTAGGATAATAAGTATTTCAACAGTATTTGCATATTTCTTATGATTGATGGTAGTTGACTTATATAATTTCTAGTTTTTTTGTTACGAGTTCATACTTTAAAAAACTTGACTTATTTTTTTTAGCTTTTGATGTACGTATATTTTATGTGTAATTTTAGTTTTAGTTATAATTATTAATATTTAATTCTCATAATTTTGAAATATTTCAAATTAATGCCTTTATTTAAAAATGCATTCAATAATTAATTCACTGTGAAATTGAGAAGTGATTAAGTTAATTTCTCCTTGCAATATGCTCTTGCAATCTTTGAAGCCCTCGTAGCCAAGAACACACATGGCTTTGAAGCCCACATCTAACAGATAATACAATTATTTAGGATATATAAAGCAGTGATAAACACTAGTAGTTGTCGAGCTAGGTAAAAGTGGCTTGTGACCTGGGACAGTAAGGTGATGGTGCCTAGTTTAGTGTTTCTTATCCTTAGCTATAATAAACATAAGTGTGGCTGAAAAATTGTGATTCCTTGCTCGGACTGTCGGCGGCGGCCATTGAGTCTGTGCCAGAGAGCAATGTGTCTACGGTGGAAGAGAGAAGTCAGGAGGATCCATAGAAATGGTGGAAAATGAGGTTGAAGGTTATTATAGACGACAAGTCATTTTACAGAAATTTTTAAATCTATGGTATTTTACAGAGGTTCTTAAACTCAGTATTTTAGGAAGGTTTTGAAACCCATGGCATTTTACGGAGGTTCTTAAACCCATGGTATTTAACAAGGGCTCTGATAGACTTTTCCTGAGGTTTAAAAAAACCCCGAGGAACGCGTTCCTCAAGGATGGTTTAAAAAGGGAAACTGCAACCCTGTAAATGAATTAATAGAGGTTTTAACCCTGGATAATGCAAAAACAAAAATAGTCTTTGAAAGATCTTTAAGATTTCTTGAAGAAAAACTTTCATCATCTAGGTTGAGGTCAAACATATTTCATTGTTGTTGTGAATTTGAGGAATCCTGTTGTATTTCTTGATTCACTCTTCAGGTTAATTCGTTCCCTTGTATACTACAATGTATTTTTTTGTTAGATTGGGGCTGAGATAGGGTTTTTGTGTGTTTCACGGCTGTGACAAGGTGTAGCAGTTGGTGGTTTAGATTCTTGTAGTGTTCAAGATCTGTTTTGTATTTCTTGTAAAGAAATTTTATTGTTTTTAGTGAAATCCACCATGGTGTGAGGTAGAACTGGATGTAGCTCTATTGTGAGTGAACTAGTATAAAATTTTGGTGTCTTTCATATGTTCTTTATATCTGCTTTATAAAATGTTTGCATAATAATTTGTACTGGTATAATCAATTAGATGTTTTCAAAAATCAATTTGTTGTTTTTGTTTTCTGCAGGCTTGTTTTGATTCTTTGTAATAACTAAAACTATTGTGATAATTAATATTGATTGTTACATTGAATATTGATATATTTTATATAATTTGTATTTATTACTGATTAACAATATTAATTTAACAATTTATAGTTTAATAAGTCTTCATTAATTCTGATATAATCAAATATTTTATTAAAGCATTTATTGACACTTTTGAATTTTGTACCTATCATATAATCTGCAAAATCTCTTTCCAGATCATAAAAAGATTCCGTTAATTCCAAATAACCTGTTGAAATTATTCCAAATATTTGTTTCTTTTAAAACAAATTTAGATCTTTTGAATTGTAGTTTTGGTTTATAAGATTGTGTTTCAAGATATGCGTATTGAAAAGTTTAATCAATAATCTTTTTAATAAAACAAATTCTTTTCCCGTATCAGTGTATTTCAACTACAAAATCAATATGTTGTTTTGCAAAACAATCTGTACAATTCTTTCTGAATATTTGTAAACACATTATTTGTGAAAATATTCTAAGTACAATTCACCTCCTTTTGAACTTAAGTTCCCCTTATTTCCACCATTGGTATCAAGAGCTAGGGTTTGAAAGTTAATCAAGTTTTTAAAAAATGGCTAAGTTTAAGGTTTTGTTTGCTGAAGGTGCGTCTATTAATAAACCTCCTATGTTTGGTGGTGTGAATTATTCTTTCTAGAAAGTTAGAATGAAGATCTTTATGAAATCTATTTATAGAGGTATTTGGGATGTTGTGGTGAATGTTCCTTTTATTCCTATGCATGTTATTAAAGATGAAACTGTTAAGAAAACATGGTCTGAGTGGTCTAAAGCTGAAAGTAAAAAAACTCAATATGATTCTGTAGCTAAAAATATTATTACATCTTCTTTGAATCTTGATGATTTTTTCAGGGTGTCTTAGTGTAGCTTGGCTAAGGAGATGTGGAAATTCTTGAGGTTACTCATGAAGGAACTGAGGACGTAAAAAGAGCAAGAAAACACACATTCATTCAGGAATATGAATTGTACAGAATGCAGTAGGGGGAAACTATTGGGCAGGTGTAGAAGAGGTGCACACACATAGTGAATCACTTAACAAGCTTGTGAAAAGTCTTTGACAAAGAAGAATTGAACATAAAGATTCTGAAGTGTTTGGATAGAAGTTGGAAACCAAAATTCTACAACAACTTTATTTGAAAAGCTCAGAGAACATGAGTTAGAACTTAACAAGTTGAATGATCAGGAGAATTCTGAAAAGTAAATCAAGAGTATAGCTCTTAAGGGTAGTACGCAAAAGAAGTTCTCCAATGAAGATGATGAGGATTCAGATCAAGATGAAACCTTAAGTCTACCCACAAAGACATTCTATAAGTTTTTAAAGAAGAAAAACTGTGACAAATTTCAATCTAAGAGGAGGTATGCTTCTGAACCTAATGATTCAAGTTTTGCTAACTACACATGCTTTGGTTGTGGTAAGTTAGGGCACGTCAAATTGGATTGTCCAATCTATCAGAACAAGGATAAGTCACAAGGTAGAAAAGAAGACAAAGGCAAGGGCAAGAAAACATACATATCTTGGGAAGATAATGATATGTCTTCATCCAGTGATACCTCTGAAGAAAATAAAAAAAAAGTCAATCTTTGTTTCATGGAAAATGGAACATCCAGTAGTGATTCAGTAAGTGTTTGTTCTACTGATTTTGAAAATTATGACAATTTGCTACTTGTATTTCACGAAACACACGAGGAGGCCAATAAGCTTGTTGTTATAGGAAACAAGTTAAAAAGTGCAAAAAACTTTATTGAATCAAAAGTAAAATCATTAGAAAAATATTTGCATGATGCTCAAACTAAGCTTGTTAATCTTGAACTGATTTGTTTGCATGCAACCTGTAAATGTGTAGAATCTAGTAAAAAAAAACTGTAAAAATTGCAAATATATGGAGGATAAGATAGAATATCTTTTGAAAACTTTGTCTAAGTTTATCATAGGAAGAACTAATCTAGAAACTGTTTTAGGATCACAAAATGTTGTGAATGGTAAAATTGGATTATGATATAAACCTGGAAAGAAAAATAATATCAAGAAGTTAACTAGTTTCCTTGTATCTGCTAAAACAAAGTATGTCTTTTTTAACAGTTCTAAAAACATGCATTCCATATCATGTTTTTACTGCATGAAGAGTGGTCATACTTCTAGATCTTGTAGGCTCAAAAATTATTTTGTTCCAAGGGGTTTAGAAAAATTGCTGCCTAAGGAAAGGTAGTAATTCATCTGGACCCAAAACTAAGGGTACCATCTTTATTGGTTTATATATGTTTTGCAGAAAACAAAAGGAGGAAGAGGATTAAACCAATGGTAGCTTGACAGTGGATGGTCTAAACACATGATAGGAGATCTATCACAGTTTGTTGTGATGAAGTTAAAATCAAAAGGGTATGTTACCTATGGTGATAACAACCGTAAGCGGATTATTGAAAGAGGAGATATAGGAACTGAAGCATCAACAATCATCAAAGATGTTTTATATGTTGAAGGGTTGAAACACAATCTTGTCAGCATTAGTCAACTTTTTTATAAAGGATACAAGGTGAAGTTTGAATGTTGAAACTGTCAAATATGCAATGAAGACACTAGTAAGGTAGTCTTCACGGGTAAGAGGATCAATAACATCTACCTCCCTAATATTCATCATAATATCTCTATGAATGAGTGTCTTATTTCAAAAAATGATGAATCTTGGTTATGACATAGGAGACTTGCTTGCACATATTAATATTGATCACTTGGATATATTAAAATCTTAAGATTTAGTTTCTGGTTTTCCAAAGATAAAATTTGAGAATAATAGAATCAGTGATGCATGTCAAAATGGAAAACAAACTAGATCTTCCTTTAAACTCAAAGATGTTATTTCTTCTAAAAAAGCCTTTAGATATATTGCATATGGACTTATTTGGACCATCTAAAACTGCTAGTCTTGGTGGAAATTTGTATACATTGGTTATTGTTGATGTTTTCTCAAGATTTACCTGGACATTATTCATTGATTCTAAGAATGATGCATTTGACGTGTTTAAGAAATTGGCTAAGGTTTTATTGAAAACTATTGCAGTATTGCATCCATTAGAAGTTATCATGGGGGAGAGCTTCAAAATGAAAGATTTAATGTGTTTTGTTAAAAATATGGGGTTACAAATAGTTTTTCTTCTCCAATAACCCTCACAAAAAAATGGTGTAGCTAAGAGGAAGAATATGTCTCCAAAGAAGCATGTTAGGACTATTTTAAATGTATATAATCTTCCTAACTACTTTTGGGCTAATGTTGTATACACAATTGCATATGTTTTAAATAAAACTCTTATTAGGCCAATTTTAAAGAAATGGAAGAAGTACAAGGGAAGAAGTCTAATATAAGCCATCTTAAAGTGTTTTGTTGTAAATGCTTTGTTCTAAATAATGGTAAGGATAATCTTGGAAAATTTGATGAAGGAATCTTTACTCATTATACTTTGAATGGAAATGCATATAGAATCTATAATAAAAGGCTTTGAACTATTGAAGAATTTGTACATGTTGTTTTTTTATGAGACTAATAATTATATGCATAAGCATGTTAAAGATGAACCTGAATGAGGTGATTTAAGAACTATACTTCAGAAAAATCAATCAATTGATACAAAAATAGTTGATTCTATTTCTACTAAAGGACAAGATGTTAATCTAGATTTGCCCAGAGAATGGAGAACTCCCAGAGATCTACTTTGGATAATGTCATTGGGAATATTGAGATGGGTGTATCAACTGAAAATTCATTCAATAAATTTTGTGAAGCAATGGCATTTGTTTCTCGAGCTAAGCCAATTTTTTTTACAGTAGCATTACTAGATGAAAATTGGATTCTAGCTATGCATGATGACACTGCAGCTTTTTCCATATTAGTCAATCAAAACTGCCAAAATGCATTGATTAAAAGTTATCTTTCCTATAAAAATGTGTTGAATACTTTAAACACAAATTAATTGTTGTCTTCTTTCATAATTCTTTTTCACCTTTATAAAACCTAACGTTGCACAACATCAAGTATCATACTATTTGATCCTGCCTGTTGACCAAAACGCTGGAGCCTTGCCTCGTCAAACCTGGATCGACTCCTGCGCCGTGTTAGCCTCCGTCCTTCACCGCGATCCACCTCAAGAACCTGCAAAAGACGGAACGG
>Ga0123342_1004765_pt1 | contig 20378 bp, 12 predicted proteins | sample Turbeawhitnodule_FD_89960 | JGI IMG/M metagenome (GOLD analysis project Ga0123342, IMG submission 89960) | Root nodule microbial communities of legume samples collected from Mexico - Turtle bean Mexico white nodule | ecosystem: Host-associated > Plants > Roots > Nodule | place: Mexico: Nepantla... | reverse complement strand
GGACCGAAGGCCAGGGTGGATGAAATACACAGTTTGAAGCCTGTCCTTGAAATCAGCAGGAAGTTCTTCATAAATCCACCTTAAGATCGTTATGCCAGGGGAATTATCCTCTTTCTGAACGGTGGTGTGCACGTAAACAATACAGAATGGCTCATCCGGCAACTCACTGCAGATCTTGTGAAACACATATCTTTTCAGTCGCTCTGCACTCACAACAGTTGCTGCACACCATTTAAAAGCACTTCAGTGCCAAATCAATGGAATACAAATGGAATAGAAGTAATTCAAAGTTCAAAACAGCTTCTCCAAAAGATACAATAGGAATTTACATCACTAGAGCTTTAACTTTCTTTTTCTCGAAAGCAACGTATCCCAATAGCCACAAACAGTGAAAACAATCCCAAAGAGAGTAGAATACAAATTAAGGTGCAACTCCTCTCCCACACGTTCTGCTCTATTCACACATCTAGGAATCAAACCCTTTCAATATGCTTAAAGGCCTAAACTACTAGCACTTGAGCCACACCTTGTGAGTCCCAGAGCTTTAATTTAATTCTTAACTTTCTTTCTCTTTTCCATTTTTTCTTATTGTTTGAGACATAGAGTTGTATTTTTATCCTCCCATACAGAGCCACACAACCTCACGTCGGAGCAAAGATCAGAAATACATAAATAGAAGATCAAACGAAAACAATAGTGAAGTTTACATGTAAAAGAAGAGTACAAAAGAAAGTGAATCCCAGTGTTTTTCAGAAAAAAATACAGAAACTAGTTTGATCAGCATCTAGAGGTTACACATCAAATCTCACTAGCGAGACAAACTACTAGAACAGAAAGAGACATAATATTCTAACATAAAGCACATCTTAACCACCAAAGAAACCCTAAAAAGTAAAAACACATTAATTAAGTTGAGTTGATTGAGGAAACAGTAAAATACCTGGGAAGTACTTGCCGACGATGCGGAGAATGCGATTGGAGTTTTTATCGGTGCCTTGGAGGCGGAGGAATTGCAACTGATCGAGATCGGAGAAATCTTCGTCGGGGAAGAGATTTTGAGAACAGTCGTACCAATTATCTTCTTCTTGCTGCTGTTGATGTTCGAGGAAGGGTCGCGCATCGATTCCGAGGTCCGACGCCAAAACCACCACCGAGAAATCCTCCGACGAATCACCCATTGCCGCCCCTAATCCGTGTAATTGGTTATTGCTTGTGTGTTGCTTTACTAACAGAGTTTGTCTCTACCATTTGATATTTGATTGGAAACAAAATTGAAAAAAAAAATAAAAATATATATATATATATAAAGAATTAATAATATACTTTTTCTTCGATTTGATTTACACTGTATAAAAACTGATTTGCGATTCTCAGAGAAGAAAAATAAAACACTGATTTACGTAATGGGTAGAAGTGGATCTCAGTAAGTTAAGTTTTACTTAAAGTAAATTGTGTTCAAAATTTTCCTATCAACATTTTTTTAAATTCTTGCCAAAAATACATTTATTAAAACTTTACTTATATTACAAAATTATTTTAGTAGAAATTACGTAATTACCGATATGTATTTTTATTAAATAAAAAATTGCTTTTGTTTAATAAAAAAATTATTTGATGCAAATTTTAAAAAATCGATTATGAGAAAATACATCTCTTTTATATAATTGTATAATACTAAATTTTATAGAATTTCAAAAGCTCAATTTATTTTCAATTTCAAGACTAGAATGTGGTGAATTTATAGGCCTAATTTAGTTTTTTTTTTCAAGTCTAACTTAATTTCAATTGTGCTAATTATTTTAAGTTTAAATCCATTTTTTTGGTTTTTATGGTGTTGTAAATATACAATTTTAGTTTTTATAAAAATTTAATTACACATTTACTCCTTATACTTTCTAACATTAATTCATTTTGGTTCATTATTAATATTTTTTTTATGATTTTTAATTGAATTTGTTGAGGTGTATATTGCTATTTACCTAAAATATTAATAGTGATGTTTAATAACAATTTTTGTCATATTGCTATTGAAAAGTTGACTAATCATGAAATGCACTTGGTTCACTTGGACAAGTTAAGTATTGGATACACTAATTAAGTAATATTAAGAAACATAAACACTAATATACAGATATGAAGAGTACATCGTATAGTTTCTTCGTTTAAAAAAAATCTTAAAACTATCTATTCTGAAACATTATTAGGAAAAGTCTTGGATTATAGTATTGTTGATGAAAAATAAAATTGAGTAAAAACTTCTGTTAAATGTGATTAAAAAATATTGAGTAATTAGTTATGAAATTAATTACACATGTGCTTTTAATTTTTTTTTTAAATTAAGCTTTGATTCACTATTATTAGTAATATCCGTTTATTTGCGTATAAAAATATTAACATTTACGAATGATAAGTATTAATATTAAAGTCTTGAGAAAAGTGCAGAGTGTATAATTACGACGTTGACAAGCGAACCAATTGGGTTGTGGCATATATAGGAGCAAGGTATGGACCGAATTGTGGCCATTGGATAATCCAACACAACCAATTCCAATTTTTTCATTTTATTTTCCGTAACAAAACAAAACACCACTTAGGATTGTCTCAGACGAGGAGTGTCTGGTGGCCACACGAGCTTTACCATTACCAAAGCGGCAAAACCAATTTCAATGTTTCATTTTCTTCCCTTTCTTTTCTCCACTGTTAGCATAAATATCAAGTGCTGCTTGTTTTAATTATTACTGTAATTCCATTTTGTGCCTTCACTGTTGGTGTGGCTGTGCAAAATTGTCTCATTTAGTGTGACCCAGATGGTGTTTTGAGTATTGGTTTGTAGATTCGTTGAGTATTTTGACAAATTTATATGATTGCTATGGATACTTTGCTCAAAACACCTAACAAGCTCGAGTTTTTGCACCCACTTCACGGTTATTCAGAGAAATTAAGCAGTTCAGGCTCCTCTAGGGTGCAAAATCAGGATTTTAGATTTGGTTCTAAGAAATCGCTTGTGAGATGGGGTAAATGTGGTGGTTTGCGGGCTAGTAGTAGTGCCCTTTTGGAGCTTGTTCCTGAATTCAAGAAGGAGAATCTGGATTTTGAACTTCCTCTGTATGATTCGTCAAAGGGGGCTGTGGTGGACCTTGCTGTTGTGGGAGGGGGGCCTGCGGGGCTTGCAGTTGCGCAGCAGGTTTCTGAGGCAGGGCTTTCAGTTTGTGCTATTGATCCAAACCCTAGGTTGATTTGGCCCAATAATTATGGGGTTTGGGTGGATGAGTTTGAGGCCATGGATTTGCTGGACTGCCTTGACACCACCTGGTCTGGCGCAGTTGTCTACATCGACGATAAAACAAAGAAGGATCTTGATAGGCCTTATGGTAGAGTGAATAGGAAGCTGCTGAAGTCGAAGATGATGCAGAAATGTATCTCAAATGGTGTCAAGTTTCACCAGGCCAAAGTTATCAAGATTATTCACGAGGATACCAAATCTTTGCTGATTTGTAATGATGGTGTCACTGTTCAGGCCACAGTTGTTCTTGATGCCACTGGCTTTTCAAGATGCTTGGTTCAGTATGATAAACCGTACAACCCGGGTTACCAAGTTGCTTATGGGATTCTGGCTGAGGTTGATGAACACCCGTATGATGTAGATAAAATGCTTTTCATGGACTGGAGAGATTCTCATCTGGACAATGACAAGGAGCTGAAGCAGAGAAATAGTAGGATACCCACCTTTCTGTATGCAATGCCCTTTTCATCCACTAAGATATTTCTTGAAGAAACATCCCTTGTAGCACGGCCTGGATTACGAATGGAAGATATACAGGAAAGAATGGTTGCCAGGTTGAAACATTTGGGTATTAGAGTGAAAAGTATAGAAGAAGATGAGCACTGTGTGATTCCCATGGGTGGCCCCCTCCCAGTTCTTCCCCAAAGAGTTGTTGGCATTGGCGGTACCGCTGGGATGGTGCATCCTTCAACTGGGTATATGGTTGCAAGGACCCTGGCTGCAGCTCCTATTGTTGCTAATGCTATTGTTCAGAGCCTGGGCTCTGATAGAGGACTTTCCGGAGGAGATATATCTGCACAAGTGTGGAAAGATTTATGGCCCATCCAAAGGCGGCGACAAAGGGAGTTCTTCTGTTTTGGTATGGACATCTTACTCAAGCTTGATTTACCTGGCACAAGGAGATTTTTTGATGCGTTTTTCGATCTGGAACCGCATTACTGGCATGGATTCTTATCATCAAGACTGTTTCTTCCTGAGCTCTTATTTTTTGGACTGTCTTTATTTTCTTATGCTTCTAATACATCTAGGATAGAGATTATGGCGAAGGGAACACTTCCCTTGGCAAACATGATCAGCAACTTGGTAAAAGATACAGAATAAGATTACTTCTTTTTAATCTGTTGTATGCTATGGTTTGTGCTTCCACATGTAGTTTCCTACTCACATTATAGATTTCCAATAATGTATAATGGTGTATATTTATTTATTCTTTGCTCACTTTAATTCCCTTTTGAGGAAAAAGTTCCCTAACTTTCTCTGTTTTAGGCTTTATCATTGTTTAGACTTGGCGTATTTCAGTTTGACTTCCTGGTTGCGAAGGAAATAAGCAGAATACACCTCATGCATGAAATTTAAGCCTCCACCTCTAGACTTCCTTTAATCCGAGCAGAATAATTTGTTAGTAAACTCACTAGCAACATGGCAGCGATGTATTATATAAATGTTACAGAGATTGACATACACAGTGCTCTAAACTTTTATGTTGCACTAGATGAAAGCGAAATTTGAACAAGAACTAGGCACTAGTACTGTAACCAGAAAGGCGTGGATAGCCCAAGGAGATCTGAAATGGTTATTGGTTAAAAGATTTTAAACATTTTACTGATACCATGTTAAATTAAATTCAAAGTAAATTTGGATCTATTCTTATACACTCGTTTGAAGGCAATTTCATTTCTTATGTCTTTCAGCTATCCAAATCCTGGTCTTGCGTGTGATCATTAGTAATATGATTACATAATGCAAATTTCGTTCAAGAGCTTATTTGAGAAAAAAAATTATATCATTTTCTTTTTATGGCAGGCACAGAAATTATTATTATTCTATGAAAGTTCTTTAGCTAGATTAGCTAATGATCAACCTTTTTGGCTAAAATAAAGTTAATACATGAATTTAACCTATTAGCTTATTATATTTTTTTCAGACCACTTGAAATTATGTTTGACATTGTAACATGTTTATGTTAAATTATATTTGAAATATTACACTATTTAAACCATTTATTTTTAATTTATTGTAAAAAACTTAACTTTGAAAAAATGAGACCACAAAATATGAAAAAAAAACTAAAACTATAATTATATTTTTGTATGTTTGTGTATAAATATATACAGACCTTTTCATGTCATTTTATATCCGCAAGCTTATTTAACAAACAATTTTACCAATTACTCCTAATTCAAAAAATAAACTTTAAACAACTTTCAATTAAATTATTTAAGATTTGAACTTTTGGTTAAATTATCATCTATATTCACCAAACAAAACAAATTGTATTCGAGGTAACATTTAGTTTCATGTTAAGCAGTAGAAAAAATTCGGAAAGATTTGAAATAATATGTATAGAGACGAATGCAACTCCTATCTTCGAGGCCAAGTGTTTTATTTTAACTTTTAACATCAAACGTTGACAAGCAACGTATACATTATGCTAGCCCGAAATGACTCCTAAGGCAAAGTTCAAATAAACTGAAAATTCTGCAAAAATTGGATCTTAGCCTAAAAAGGTTTATAAGGTATAATACTAATCTCTAAATTCAAGAAAGCTCTCGGCTGCGCTTAGCAGCAGCAACAACAGCATTCATCAGTGTTCCACGGAACCCTCCGTTTTCTAACTCATGAATGCCCGCAATTGTTGTCCCACCTGGAGAAGTAACGTCATCCTTAAGTTGCCCCGGGTGCTTCCCAGTCTGTGACACCATTGATGCAGCTCCCAATACCTGCAAAACACACAAATAAACGAGTCAAGCAAACAACTTTAGATATGAGATTTCAAATATTGGTAATGTAATGTTCAGTAGAATACTTGCCTCCATAATGTATCCTAATTTATTTATCTTTTGTTCTGTTTGCAATACGAGTACATGCCTATGCGCAGGCACTATGTGTTGTTCAATTAAAACCAGTATAAATAATTATGGCCAGGCAGGCGTAAGGATAGGTCAACTCAATTTGGATGCACTAGTGGAGGAGCAGGCTTTTCTATAAATCTGGTAGACTAATTTGCTCCACCTGTCCAGTAATAAGCACTGCAACATAGAGGAGGGTAGCTTGTATCCAATTTGTAAAGTAAACACTGTCCAGTAAACAGCAACATAGAGTGCACTTGGTATATTACTTGAATCCAATTTGTGATTCGTAGTTGGAGACCTTTATCAAGTATAGACCGAATATACACAGTAAAGCTAACAATAACACTGAAAGACCACCAATCTTCAACTTATCTAATAATAACATGCCATAGAAAATTTAACTATTTCTTGATAATCTGAAATTGAAAACAGACTAATAGTTGCAACATATTTGACACGTCTTAAATATTACTTTCTTTATTATATGTGGATTTTGAGAAAAATATTAATATAAAGACAACACAAAAGCATGCATCATATAAATTATATACATTCGGAGAAATGAAGTACGAACTTATTTTATTAAATGGTCGAAGGATAGCATTCAGTTCACTTACAGTTTGAGAAGCTAGACTTAATGAAAGATCACGTGGTAGACCAGCTGCTACTCCTCCGTCAGCCAAAGCTTCTATTGCTAAATAAATGTACGCAGGACCACTACCACTGCACAATTTAGGAAAACAAATAAAACAAGTTTTAGTAAGTACATCAAATTTTAATCTATAGCTGTCAAAGAACTCGGAAGCGACACCAAGACAAAATCTGAAAAATAGGAGCAAGGCTCACAAATCACTTGAACAGGTGGAATTGATTTACAATGGTAATGGGATTCGAAGTAGAAACATAATATTAAGGAGAAAATGTAAATAGCTTAAAATTGCACGGGAATAGCATACCTACATTTTAACCCCTCCTTATCCTCTAACCTCGCACTAGTATCATCACTTACCTCAAAAGAAACATGTTTATCAAAGATGAAATGAAACTTCTTGTTGATTTCTCAGACAATATCCAAATACTAATCAGTGATTTTAGAAATGAGATCTACATACCTCAGACCAGTTATTCCATCAAAATACTTTTCTTCAGCTTTCCAAATTTTTCCAATTGACCCAAATAATTTAGCTACAATACTTCCATCTTCCTCTGTTGCGGCTGCCCCCAAGCTCATCACTGTCATAGTTCGATTTTAGTTATCTATTCATTCAAGTCTGTAATTCTCAACAATGCAAATTAATGCAGAAGAAATGCAATAAGGAACATCCATTGTCTTTTAGAATAACATACAAGGCACAAAATTACCATAATATGTAACAGAACAGAAGGCATTCTTGACCTCGTAATTTATCCATAATTGAGATTATTTACCCATGTAATTTATGCATCAACCAATATGAATATTAAAGGCCAGCCAGTTCTAAATGTAGTTACATTATAAGCTGTAGAGTCCACAAAACAGGGCATTAGCATCACAAAACAAGCCTTTAATTAGATTATTCTAATACCACAAGGGTAATCAAAATATCCCATCAGCTAGACCAAACAGTCACAGACTAGAAAGAAAAATTATGTGTTTTTCACGAAGTTATTTTAGTACTGAGAAGTTTAAATTCTAGATTATCAATTAACTGAGTTAATTCCACCAGCATTTTCAAGTTGCAAAGAAAATTTGAATTTTCTATAAAAACTCTTGAACAGAGAGCAATTAAGCAGTAACTAACAATTTAGAATTCAGAGATATACCAAATTATACAAATAATTCATGCAGCATACATTCTCCACATTCTGCATATAAAAGTAACTGAGGATCAAAACACAATATGCTTTTAAAAGTAGAGGGAAAAAGGGATAATACCGGATGCTGCCTCGCCAACTGCAGCAGGTGTATTAGGCATCACTCTTATAAATCTGTCGCTCCCAGCCCATTCCTACATTTTATGAAATAGCCGTTTTCCATAAAATTATACAACCTGATTAAATTTTGAGAAAGGCTACTTGCACAAGCCCATGTGAAGTACGTTTTCTTTGGGAAAGTATTTTTAGTTTTCATTCCTCTTTTAACTTTTGTATACAAAAATATCACCTTGTTTTCTTATTTTCGAAACTTGATACAATAAAAGTTTGAACCAACCTTTTATTCTATTACGAGTTTAATTATGATGCACTCTAAAATGTAAAAGTCAATAAACTTACAGCGGAGAGGATGGATTTGTGATTTGATCAGTGAAAAAATCCTTTACAGTATCAGTGCATTTAAATTAAATAATTTTCTGTTTTGGTTTTTTGTTAGTACAAAACAATCATAAAATAAAAACATGTTCAGTTCCCACTTAATTTACAGTATACTCAACGAAGTAAACGAAAGCAAAAAGGAAGAAAAAAAATACACTGCATTCGTAACCTGAAGATCTTTCAACTTGACGCCAGCGGCCACCGAAACCAAAAGCTTGTTCTTCGTGATTACAGGCGTCAATTTGGACACCACGTCTTTCACTGCAACAACACACACAGCAGTAAATGAAATCCCAAGTCGAATACGCATGATGAGCGCGGAGACAGCGCAACAATACCTAATTGAGGTTTGACCGATAGAACGACGACGTTGCTTTCGCGAACGACCTGCGAGTGTAAGGGAAAAGGAGTGAAAACGGCGTGACGTTTGTTTCAGAGATAAAAGAAAAGGAGAGGGAACGGTATATACGTCTTCGTTCGATGAGAGGACGCTGACGCCGAATGATTCGAAGGCGTCGCGGCGCGCGGGATTGGAGTGTGCGGCGGTGCGAATGCGAGAAGGCGGCAGGACGCCGGAACGGACGACACCGCGGGCAATGGACTCGGCCATTTTTCCAGCGCCGATGAAACCGAGAGTGTAGGTATCGGCCGGAATGGAAGCGATTTCCATTTTGGGTTACGTGGCAGAGAAATCAGTTTGGATCTGAAACTGAATTGGGGAAACAGAGAAAGAAGAGAAGTGAAGCAGTCACACTCACACAGATTGGTTTGGTTTGGCCACTTACATATTCAACTTGGCATCATATTAAACAAAGTTCCTACTACCATACTCTTTATTTGTCAATATTTATTTAAATACAATAAATATCAACAAATATCTTTTCTTATAGTCTTTTTTTCAGGGGATAGAAAAATGGATTGTCAATGCCATTTTAGTGCATAGTCAAAGATTTTTATACTCTTTTATTTTGTTACTTTTTAGAATTTGTAAAGATTTTTATAAAAAAAATAATATTTTATAGTAGTTTTTTTTATCTTGGTTTAATTATAAAAAAGGTGAATATGTCACACGTGTGTCATCTCTAATCCATTCAGTAGTTAGCGAATTTAAATTAACAATATCAATGTAAAATTCTAAATGTGATTGGAGAATATTATGTTTTATCTTTTTAGAAAATCATCGAAGATGTTAATAAAATCTATGAATAATTTTTTTTATTTAAATTTAATTTCTACTTAACATTTAACTTTTATTATTACAATTTAAAAAAAATTATTAAACACTCCCTCTAGTCTTTTATATAGGAAACAAAGAAATATTTTGAAGTAAATAAATCATAAGATCAACTCTATGTTACTCATTATTAAATAAATAAGTGTTCGAATATTTTAATTTTTATTCACACTAATTCATTTGACGTTTGAGAGAATTTCTTGTAGAGAAGGCACGTGAGAGGTCTAGAGTAGTAGATCCTAGATCATTAATTTGCATCTTGGGTGGTAAAGGAAGAGTTAGGAATGTCTATATGGATATTTATAAAAAAAAAAAAAATAATGGATAGAGAGTCAACCTTTAAATCTTAATAGAATTATATACGTATGTATTTGAGGGGTAACACAAAGCTGGTGTTTGTAATATAAACTATTTTTAAGTATTGTTATATTACTATTGTATATTGATTTCTCATGCAATTGTATTTTTTAGATCACGGGATCTAATTATGTAAATTATTCTTATAAGATTTAAATTGACTAAACTAGTGCTTTAATTTGATAGTCAAAGATAAATTAATCTTTGATTGACATATATAATGATGATTTGTTTGATTCAAAAGGGTACAAAGCCAATTAAGTTGGATTCTTTGATGGATTTTGAATTAGTAGTTGAGATATCAATTAATAAATAAGTATATCAATTAATAAATTTGCTTTGGAATGCTTAAACGAATTAAGATTTTGAATATATATATATATATATATATATGTGTGTGTGTGTGTGTGAGAATTGTATTAGGTTGAAAATAAAGTTTAAATTTTGTAATTATAATTTATTGTGCATAAATTACATTAAAAGTTAGGGCATAAAAAGATGTGGTTGCATTCATAAAGATATGACACACACTACAGATAAATTGCATCAAAAGTTCTTCCACTGAGGTGTAGCTACACAGGAGCATGAGAGATACTAAGTGTATCTTGTTCTAAGGCATTGCAATCCTATTAAAGGATGTTTTTATAATGAATTAGAAAAATTTGTATGCATAAAAGTTGTAATCATAAATATTATCTAATAAATGTTCTTGGTTTGAATAAAAAAATATGTCTAACTTAATTTATGATATTTTAGTGAACAAATGTCAAATTGTCAAAATTACATTAAAGATAAAATATTTGCCTAATATTCATAATCTTAAAACATTTATTTTAGAATAAAGTTATAAAAGTAAGTATTGTTTTCACTTTGATATATTAAGAGTTTATTTAGCCCAACATAAGTTACTTAATGTTATCTTATAAATAAAGGTATATCAAACACTATTATGAAAAACTCAAAAAAAAAAAGCAAACTTACTTTTAGATAAGAAAATAATAAATCAAATTAAAAAATTTAATAAATATAGTTTATTTGCAACTTGAGCGGAGGTGTTTTTAGGCACAAATTCACTTCTACCTTGTGTGCTTTTTAGAATGTCTTATTTTTATTTTTAATTTTTTTTTAGACCTAAATATCTCTGAAGGTGTCAAAGCATTCTCTCTCAAATTCATTATGGCCCTTCTCTTTCTTTCAAATTCGTAATGCACCTTTATGTATTGTCACTTGTTGCAAATTAGGCATGTACGCGTGCACAACATCGGTATTTTATTAAAAAAAACTACAATAATTCTTATAAGTATATGTGAATATGAATGAATAATACGTAAATGATGATCTTTTAATTTTTTTTTATACATTCTTTAAAAAAAAAAATTAAAAATTAAAAATTATTATATAAGAAATAAACATCAACATATACAAATAAATAAATAAACTAAACATACTATTTTTTTAAAAGCTTTTATGTTAGGCATCATTGTGCAACTTGACATCTCAATTATGCTGACACCTCAAGTAACAACAATCATTTGTCATCACATGAAAAAAGTATTATTAAAAAAGAAAAATAAATAAATAAAGAAAATACAAAAATATGGGAGGACTAGACCAAAACTCATATATTAACAAAAACGATACATAGGTAGATTATACCTATTCATAAAGAATTTTAAGAACAAACTAGATGGTAGCCTATTATACCAATGAAAAGATTCTCTATGAATAAATCCTAAATTAGTACACGCATTCCCTTCACGAAAAATATGAGTAACCTTAAACGTGATTTTCTTACCGTAATTAAGACAAGTATTCCATCGATTACGAAGCATCCAAGGAACATTGGTCCTAGCCGCAAACACGGCACAAACAAAGCAGAATCACATTCTAGCTAGAAATTAGTAAGCCCCATCTTTTGAGCTTCCTTCATAGCATGTATAACCTCATAAAACTCAGCAACCAGAGAAGTCTGAACTTCAAGAAACATAGAGAAAGTTCCAATAAATTCCCCCCATACTCCCACGAAAAATACCTCCGCAAGTAGTAAGACCATGATATCCCCTAGCAGCCCCATCAATGTTAATTTTAACCCAGCCTGGTGAAGGAAACTCCCATCTAACAAGAAGAGGATGAAAAACTTTACCAGTACGAGTATTAATACCAAAAAACTTGATCACATTGAAATTCAACATATCATTAAAGCTTTAGACGAATTACCCATTATACGAGTTAAATATTTAATAACTGAAATTGTCGTAGAAACCTCAATCTTATCCTGAAAACAGGCATAATTCCTCATACGTCATATCATCCAAATAGAAAAAGTTATCACATCAAGTTTAATCAATTTAATCAAAAGACTACCATCACTCTTAATAAAAGAGAGAAGATCATCCTTATTAGAGAAATGAGAAGTAGGAAAAATTTGTCGAACCCAACTCCAAATATGCAAAGCATTAGAACATTCAAAAAATAAATGTTGAATAGATTCCTCGTTCTCTTCACAAAGTGTACAGATAGAACAAATATGCAAACATTTATTTTGAATATGTTGATATGTAGGAAGTCACCCATGAAAAACTTTTCAAAGGACCAAAGTTTTGGAAGGAGGAAGATATGAAGACCAAATAAATTTACCCCAACCACATGGAACTCCTGGATCCAAGAAAAAAGTCCTAGCTGATTTAAGAGTAAAACGACCAGACTCATTTAGAATCCAATTAGGAATATCCTGTTCCACCCTAACCATGATATGACTAAAAAGATGAGGCATTTGCTGTAAAGACAATGGAATTTTCCAATCATCACCTACCCAAAACTGGGAGACTGTACCCGGAATACTAGCACCATCAGATAATCCTACAATATTTGTTAAAGAAGAAGTACCACACCATTTATCATTCCAGAAATTAATAAGAGAACTTGTACTAACAGTCCAATAAGTATAATCAAGTATAGTAGAATAAAACTGCTTAATTACAGGCCAAAGAGATGAGGATCTATAAACCATTCGAAACTCGTATTTTGATTTAAGAACCATGGCTTTCAAGAGCAAAGACCAAGTGTTGTTATAAGCAAAATTCCAAGCAAGCTTAAGAAGATATGCATTATATTCATGGTGAAGGTTAATAATCTTCAAACCTTCATTCTCAAGGGGAGAACAAATCGTAGCCCAATTAACAGTAGTTATACATTTTTTCAGAATATCACCAGTCCAGATAAAATTTCAACACCACTACTCAACTTACTTAAGAAGAGAGACAGACCATTTATACAAATTAAAACTATAAGCTAGAAGACCCATAACCACCGTATTGGCTAACTGGACACGACCTATCATGCTAAGAGATTTACCTTTCCAAGAAGCAAGCTTTAATTTGACTTTATTATCTAAAGGTTGAAGAAAACGACCCCTTGGAACGCCAACAAAAATAGGCACTCCTAAATAAGTGAAAGGCAAACAACCATGACTACAAGAAAAATAAGTTGAATTTTGGTGACAAATCTTACAAAATTATCCATGGTGAAAAAATTACTCTTAGAATTATTAACATATTGACCCGAGAAATCACCATATGTTTTAAGAAAAATACTCAAATTTCCAAGAGACTTATTATCTGCCATGTAGAAAACAAAAATGTCATCCACATATAAAATATGAGAGGGAGTGAGAAAACCTTGCGGACTAGCCATATGTAGTATCTTCTTATCATTCACAAGCTTTGAGAGACCTCTACTAAGAACTTCCTCTGCAAGACAGAAAAGTAGAGGAGACAAAGGATCACCTTGTCTAACACGTCTACTACAAGGAAAAAAACCCACCAAACTGCCATTTATTTGGATAGAAAACATAGCTAAATGGAGAATATTACTAATCAAACCGACAAACAAGGGGTGAAAACTAAAGCGTGACAAAACTAATAGTAAAAGCCTCCAACTCAGAGTGTCAAAGGCTTGTGAATATCAACTTTATTAGCCACATTACCTCCGTGAACCTTTTTAGAAAGCAAGTTAATAAAGCAATACCAATACAATCATGAATCTGTTTGCCCTGCACAAACCCATACCGATTAGGAGAAATAATTCTGACAGCCACAAGAGCAAGCCGATAAGCCAAAATCTTGGAAATAATCTTAATTTTAAAATTGACAACAACAATTGGCATGTAATCTTTAATGGATTCAACACCCTGAATCTTAGGAATAAGAAATACCACATTATTGTTCATTCCAGAGAGAACCAAGTTTTGTTTAAGAAACTGTTGAACAACATTGCAAACATTTGTCCCAATAATTTCCCTACAAGAATGATAGAAAACACCACCAAAACCATCAGGACCAGGATCACTATTACCATTATGGTTAAAAGCAACATTCTTGATTTCCAAAAAAATTAGGACATTTAATCAACATCGTATTCTCCTCAGAGGAAACCAACTCAGGAATATAAGTCCCGATAAAATCTTCCATATTATATGTATCCTGATCAAGAGAAATAGACTCAGCATAAAGAGTTTTATAAAAGTCCAAAATATGTTCCTCAATGAGTTCAGGATCCTCCATAACCACATTGTCAATCTGTAGACGATGAATCCCACTAGAATTATTTCTCCTTTTGACCACAACATGGAAAAAAAGCAGTATTTTTATCCTCGTCTTTAAACCAAAGCATCTTAGCCCTTTCTTTCCAAAACAAATACTAACAGTGAAGATCCTGATCAAGCTCCACCTTAGTGATCTTTTCTTGACTGAGAAGCCTATCAATATCAGACATACTAGCAGTCTCTAAGGTTTGTTGAATACCAAGGAGGAGACTCTGCTTAAGAAGAACAACATTGTGAACATTACTAAAAGAATTTTTATTCCAATCATGAAGCTCAATTTTCAAACTTTTTAACTTATGTTGCAAAATAAACATAGGACACCCAACAACCTTATTATCCCAAGAATCATGAATAAGCTTCAGACGTGATTTATCCTGAAGCCACATAGAAAAGAAACGAAAATTGCTAACCTTCCTCAAAGAATTACTAGCAAGTATAGGGGAATGATCAAAACAATTTTTAACAAGAACCTGATAAGTACAAGAATCCCATGCATCCAGACACACTCCGTTACATAACGCTCTACCCAATTTTCTATGAATTCTATGCAACCTTCTCCTTCCATTACATCAAGTATAACATGTTCCAGTAAAAGGCATACAAGAAAGATCATTAGAGTTAATCCAATCAAGGAATTCATTACAAGAAACTTGATTAAGAGTCACCCCCCCCCCCCTTTACAGTCATCTACCAAGAGCACAACATTAAAATCTCCCATAATACACCAAGGCCCTATGAAGGAACTAAGATGCCTCCACAAAAACCGTCTAGCCACGTATGTGATAGCACCATAAACACATGCAAAGCTAAAACATTTATCATGAAAATGGCAAGTTACAGAAATAAATTGTTCATTTACCAAGAAATTTTGGACCAGATTAGGAACCGACAAACACCAAAGCTTAACAACTTTATTAAGAATAGGAGACGTAGCCACCAAATGCATATTAACAGGTTTGAAAAGGAATTCAAAAGCATCAGTATACGACACCATAGGTTCAACAAGAAAAACCAGAAGGGGTTTATGTAGTTTAAGTAAACTAATCAACATCTCCACATTTTGGTGATTTCCCAGTCCTCTAATATTCTAGAAAAATGAAGAGACATTCATTGCGACGATGTGGAAAGGACTGTCTTAACAGTTTTTTTGGATTTATCAGTCCCCTTAGGTGGTGTCCCTGGTTTTCTTTTGGTGCAAATTATTTCCTCCCCAATATCACTAGCATCCTTCTCCATCTCATTAGGATCAACCCAAAATTTTGAAACAAAATTTGTAGTTTCCAAACCATTACGAGAGGAAAAATGATTTTGCAAGACCAACGATAATGCTTTAACATCCCCAAGAGGTTTACCCTTCCGAGGGAAGGTATGAGGTGACGAGGGTGGTACAATTACAATAGCAGAGACCTCCACATGATGACCATCAATTAGATTTGTAGTTGGTATTGTAGAATTTGCAGGAGATTTAACCCTCTGAGGAGAGGTAAGAACAACCACAGGAGTAGAGACCTCCATGTGATGATCATCAATAGGAGTCGTAACAAAATAAGGATCACCTCCCACATCTGTGGAGTCCAAACCCTCGAGAGAGGAAAAATAATTTTGCAGGACCAACGATAGGGATGGTACAGTCACAATTGCAGAGATCTCTTCGTGATGACCATCAATTGGAGTATTGATTGGTGTTGTAGAATTTGCAGGTGATTTAGCTCTCCGAGGAGAGGTGAGACGCAACATGGATGGAACTGCCACAAGAGCCCGAACCTCCACATGATGATCCTCAATAAACTCATGAGACTCTGAACCCTTCGCTTGCATAATAGCAAGTAGCATTCCCTGATCTGGGAAATCCGAAGTGTGAGGGGACAACCCCTGCCTGGATTCATGATCTGAGGCATCCTCAAGAGAAGACATATAAAAAAAATCATCCTCCATTCTGCCTGGTTTATAAGAAGTAATGTGGCCCAAGGGGGACCCTGCATTAGCCCTGCCAGGAACTTCAATGTGGGGCCTACCACGAGCTTCAGTTCCGAAACTTTCTTTCGATACTCTTTACGTTGTTTAGGAGTCGTGGTCCTCCCCTGATTTCATTCATTAGAAGTTATCTTCTCATAAGGTTTATGTTGAGGCCCAGGAACACAACCCTGAGCATGAATCACCCGACACTGAGCAAGCTCATGCCCTATCATCTTACAATGAGAGCATAAATATAACATTAATTCAATCATTTAAATAAAATTGAATTAACCAAATATGCGTCCATTAAAGACAATTGAATCTCATTAATGAAAACGTGTCCACTAATTTATTCAATACCTTACTCGTCTTTGTGCATATCTACTCATGGACATACATTGTCATGATAAATGTAACACGCGACATATGTGTTTGTCTTTGATTCAACAATGACAAATTCATAATAGTTGCCTATGTGATATTGTTTTATGACATTCAATGTAACCTCTTTTGTGGTGAAAGACATGCATTTGAAAGTTCACATTCAATGTGATGATCAATTGTCTAATGGAATATGTTGTGAAGAAGATGCCTTAAAAACATCTTCCTCTCACGCTACAAACTCATAGTTCTTCTCATCTTCACTTGAATCGTCTATAATGTCTCTATAGCTAATGGTTGGTTATGGCCACATGAAGTTCCACCAACACACCACATGTCCATCTGGTGTGACAAAAAAAAAATTAACTTCTAAAAATATAAGTATGTAAACAAATAAACCACTACAAAAAATATGTTTATTAGGATGAACCAAAACCGGACGCTAACCATAAAAAACGGACGCAACAGTGTAACTATCGTGGGCTTAACGTTAATGGAAATTTTGAAGCTAATGTGCTCGACGTAAAAATATTGGCGAGTGAGGGCGACGCATTGGTGTCTTTTCTGCGTAGGTCAAGCCTACAAGGAGGTGACACAATTTTTAAACTAGTGTGGGTTTGGCCTATGTGTTGTCCACACAAAATGATATTTGTTTAAAGGAGCGCGGGCTTAGCCTTCGAGAGATCCACACATTTTTAAAGAAGCGTAGGCTTAGCCTACAAGTTTGCCACACAAAGAAGCGTGGGCTTAACCTACACTTTCATAAGCTCAAATAAAAGACAATCATTTTGGTTATAATTAAAAAATATATTTTTTTATTAAAATAAATCAATTTTAAAATTACATTAACTAATGTGGTAAACAATAGTCTACAACCAATAACCTAAGTTTTTTTTTTTAAATTGAAAAGGTTATTCATTTCCAATAACATTATAGAATCAAACTTATCACGGCTAAAAAAATCATCAAAACTAATAAATTCTCACCATCCAGAATGCTTTGAACATAATTCTTCTCATTTCACACACTGAATTGTTATTTTTTCACTTTTTAATACACAACCCACAACCATTTCCTACATAATTGCTTTGACATATATTATATACACGTAAAAGTGTATATAATATTGACCTTTCTTATTAACATGATATTAATACAAGGAAAAGGAAAAACAAGTTGTAGTAATACACAAATAACTGTGATTTTGCATCCATAAAAGCAGTAGCCACATAAACCAATATTAACATACCGAAGGAGAAAATTTGCCCTGTATTGTCTCATCCATGGGCTACATAATGCATCGATTGCAACAATCCTGGTTTTCCATCTTCCAAGAGTGTTTACTTCCCTTTCATCCACATAATCACCAGAAAATCGAATGATGATGCGTACCTAAATATTCTGAAAACACTATCACCATTAGATTATGAAGAAAGCAACCAGCAATTAAAGCAATGAGTAAAGTAGGTAAACAGCTGAAAAACATATTAAGTGACATCATATCCGAATAAGTATTCTTTTAAATTTCCTCGTCATATGCATACTGTATAAACATCATCACAAATTCAAAGTAAAATGTCCAATATTTATGAATTTGTGGATAGGCTTATGGAGCAAAGCAATGGAAGCTACTTGGCTTGACACTGTAGAGAACTTGCAGTTTCAATTTTCATCACAACACTACCAAGAAGATAAAAGGGCTTTACCACGAAAGGAATCTTAAAAGTAATTTTTGAAGGAGCTGAAGTCCTTATTTGTTTAGGAGAGTCAACAATCACTTCAAATTTGTACCAGCTAACCTGGAAGCACAAACAAGATATATAAAATTTAGCACAATGAAAAATATCAATTATATTCAACTTTTAAGTTTAATTATTAACCCAATTATAAGATCAACAACCTGAAGTTTAAGGAAAGAAAGAGGTATATTGTTGGATATTAAAAATTAAGGAGAAATAGATTAAATTTTGAAATAATTATATTATTATATTTTAAAATTAAAAAATGCAAAGTTAGTACAATTTTAAGATTGAGATATTTGATTGAACTTTTACTAAACAAAACAAAATGATAGAAGAAAGGTAAATAAGTCAAATTTTGTATCCTAGAAAAAAAATCATGATATAAGTTAGATTCTAAATAGCTAAACCACGCTGCTTTGAGGTCACTAATACCCTAATCACATTTTGATAGATAATTTTTGGAGTGCATGACATGTGGACATGGATACTCCATCTTTTATATGTCATTTATTTGTGTTTACAGTGTACTAATATCACAAATTGCATGAATATTTTTTTACAGTAAACTTTTATAAGTTTTTACTAAAAATAGTGATTAATTGATATTGAGAATAGATGGATTTTCACACACTCTCTCAAATCATTCTCTTAATATATACATAAATTTTTATCTATATAATCTTACTATATTTTCTAAATTGTATATAGTTTGTGCTAAATTGTATATAGTTTGTGCTTACACAGAGTACTTGCCATATGAGATTTAGTACAATCTGGGAGAATAAAAAATTGACTAAAAAAGATGTTGAAATAAGGGTGTAAATACTGCAGATTGATTGTATGGTAAATATACAATAATTGGATAATAAATCTATATTTGTTTTTAGGAAATCCTAAAGTTAGGGAATTGGAATTAGGAATTTATTTGGTAGATTTGCTTCAGATTTAAAGTCTTTATATCTTAAGATTTATTTCCTGTATTTGAGGACATTTAATGCATATTTTTTTCATTAGGTATTAGAGTTCTAGCCCTTATCTATGTTTGTATCACTTATAACCTTCAAGATGATGCAATTAAGGTTTAGAGTTTAGGGTTTAATTATGCACTTATTATAACCGTCTTTATTGTTGTTTTCTCCATACTGTCTAATCCAAAATCACTTTTGTAGAATATATTTGTAACGCATGCACCTAATGATTTAGTTAACTACAGTCTAATAGGAAGGTCTTAGATATTGAGAGAACCACAAACCCAAAAGCTAACTTAAGAGGCCATAGACTCCAGGACAGTCCAACAATATGTTGTCATGAACACTCCATGAAGATCTCTCGCACCAAACTCACAAGTCGTGAACATATCTGACCTTTTTTTATTCTCTTCATTTTTCAAGTGACTAAGGTTTTGTTGGGATTGGGAGTAGAAAGTTGAGGATGTGAGAGGGTGAGAATGTGAGAAGAAAGTGTGAAAAAAGTGAGTATGTTTGGATTAGGGTATGTTAGGGTGAATGTGTGAAAAAAGTTTATTGAGATACGTGAGTGATGTAATGGTTGTAAAAGTATTTTAAATTATTTTGAATAGTGTAAATTGTAAGATTACAAATTTACCCTTATATATAAAAAAAGAATAAATAATTATTAATTTTGTGCATATTTTAGTTAATTAAAATAATTTAAAGTT